>OGRP01000046.1_pt1 | contig 145576 bp, 145 predicted proteins | sample 1553531 | NCBI WGS metagenome assembly OGRP01 (sample SAMEA2580045, study PRJEB22360) | human gut metagenome | biome: human gut; feature: human-associated habitat; material: faeces | place: Denmark | collected 2008/2010 | reverse complement strand
ATTCGTGTACCTGCCAATGAAGAAAAATTTGATTATTTAAGTTTTAAAATAATATTGAATGGTGGTCCCGATAGATGGGAGGGTAAAGCGCAATGTATTTATATGAGATATATGTTGTGTTATTTAGATTATACATATAGGTATGTCACCCTTTATAATTCGGAAGATGATCCTCAGCATTATAGCTGCACTATTCAGTTACCTATTTATACGTATAATATTACCGGATATATAAGTATTGATGATTGCCGTTTTTCGGAAGATAATCGAGATTATGGACCAGCTTATTTCTGAATGAGAGTTTATGAATAATTTAATTATATTGTTTAACCAAGTAATGCTATCATGAAACAAAAAAATGGAAAGATGAAGAGTAGATTACTCCTATTATTGGCGTTGTTATTAATGGTGCCTGTCGGAGTGTTTGCTCAAAACATTACAGTGAAAGGCACTGTGACAGACTCACAGGGGGAGACGGTTATCGGTGCCACTGTAGTGGAAAAAGGTAATACTTCCAATGGTGTTACCACTGATTTAGATGGTCACTTTACGTTAACTGTCGCTAAAGGTAAAAAACTGGTGATTTCCTATATCGGTATGGAAACCCAGGAACTGGATGCCGTTGCCGGTAAAGAACTAAAAGTTGTCTTGAAGGATGATTCACAAGCACTTGATGAAGTGGTTGTTATTGGCTATGGCAGTAAGGCGAGAAAGGATTTGACGGGTTCCGTCGGTTCTGTTTCAGGTGCCAAATTGGCTGCTGTTCCTGTTACTTCAGCTGCTGTAGCTCTGCAAGGTAAGATTGCTGGTGTACAGGTAACCACGGTCGATGGTGCTCCGGGAGCTGATATCAATATCCGTGTGCGTGGAGGTACGTCCGTGACGCAAAGTAATGACCCGCTTTATATCGTAGACGGTTTTCAGGTAGACAATATTAATGACATTCCACCGACGGACATTGCTTCCATCGACGTGTTGAAGGATGCTTCTTTGACTGCTATTTACGGTGCAAAGGGTGGTAATGGTGTTGTAATTGTGACTACGAAATCTGCTCAACAGGGTAAGATAACTGTAGGTGTGAATGCTCAAATGTCAGTAAGCAAGCTTTCTAAAAAACTTGATTTGATGGATGCTTACGACTATGTACAGTATCAATATGACTGGGCTGCTTCAAATGGCGGTATGCGTAGTGGTCCGGCTAAATATTTTCGCGCTAACTTTGGTAATCCGAACGACTTGGATTTATATAAGTATGCTCCTACTCATGACTGGCAAGATCAGGTAATGGGAGAAACTCCGTTGAACTATTCTACTAATGTAACAGTTGGTGGTGGTTCCGAGAAGTTCCGTTTCAATACTTCTTTGACTCAATCGGAGGATAAAGGTATTATTTTGGGGTCCGGTGTTCGTCGTACTAACTTGAACGTTAAAATTAATGCTCAGTTAACCAAGAACTTGACATTAACAATGAATCCTCGTTTTACATATCGTCGTGACACAGGAGCCGGTGGTGATAAAGTCGGTAGCGGTGGTATTATTGATGTATTACGCTATCGCCCCTCAAACGGTTTGCGTGAATTTGCAACCTGGGATCCGGCAACAGTTGATCCGGACGATGAAGCAATCTTCGCTTACACTAATCCGAAGAGCGATATCGGTCAGAATGTAAAGTTGAAGCATGCTTACAGTTACACTAATCAGTTCTCTTTGGATTGGAAACCTATTGAAGGTTTAACACTTCGTACCGAAGCTGCTCATTCTATCCAATTTTCTGATGAAAATAACTTTTTCGGTCGCTTGACCAAAACAGGTCAGGATAATTCGAAAATGCCGGTTGCTGAAATTAAAGACAAGCGTAAAGAGTCTTATACTTGGATTAATACTGCTAATTACTCGTTTAAAACAGGACAACTTCACAACTGGTCTGCATTGCTGGGGTCGGAAATTCATCATACTCAGACCAAAGAGAATTATCAGAAGAATCGTTATTTCCCTCAAAACATTGAAGCTGATCGTGCTTTGAACAATATGGCTTTGGGTACACCGTGGGAATCAACTTCTTCACTTTCTACTCCAGACCGTACGGCTTCTTTTTTCGGTCAGATAAATTACAACTATGACCACAAATACTTGATTGCTGCAACAATGCGTGCCGATGGTTCTACTAAGTTTGCTCCGGGTAATCAATGGGGGTATTTCCCCTCTGTTTCAGGCGCTTGGGTACTTTCCAGAGAAGGCTTTTTGGAAAATAATGCGCTAATCAGCAATTTGAAACTGCGTGCTGCTATTGGTTTGGCTGGAAATAATCGTATTGACGATGACCAATGGCGTTTCTTGTATTCGGTAAATGCAACCGGTGGTCCAGGCTTTGGTGAAGCAACTCAATATGGCGAACAATGGTTTAGTGTAAGCGATGGGAAGAAATTTCCCAATACAAAAATCAAGTGGGAAACAACCCTAACTCGCAATGTGGCATTGGATATCAGCCTCTTTGGTGATCGTTTGACTATTACTCCGGAGTTCTATTGGAACACTACAAAAGATTTACTTTATGAGTCAGTTATACCGTCGACCATGGGATTCACTAAGCAGATGCAGAACATCGGCCAGGTGACGAATAAGGGTATTGAATTAAGTATTAATGGAGATATTCTTCGTGGTAAGGATTATGTGTTGAGTGCTAACTTTACATTCGGTATGAACAAAATGAAAATTGATAAACTGAATGATACCGATGATATACTTTGGATTTTGGATGACCGTTGGAAACCTGATTATGATAACTATTGCTTGAGAGTGGGTGATCAAGTTGGTCTGATTTACGGTTTTGTCTATGATGGTCTCTATAGTCCGGATGAATTCTATTTCGATCCTACTCAGAACTTCTTGGCTGTTCCGAATGAAGGTACTGTTATTAACACTATCTATCAGGATTCTAATTCGGGTGCAGCAACATTGCCGGGCAAGATTAAGTTCAAAGATTTGGATGGGGACGGTCAGATAACAGAAAATGACCGTACTGTGATTGGTAACACAACTCCAAAGTTCCAAGGTGGTTTCGGTTTGAGTGGTCAATGGAAGAATTTTGACTTTACTGCCAACTTTAACTACATGGTTGACTTTGATGTTTATAATGCTACTAATTACATGCTTTCTTCATCTATCAGTAATACTAATAATTTCTACAACGTATTGGCAGACTTTACACAAAAGAATCGCTGGACTTATGTACGTGCGGATGGTGAATGCCTGTATAAAAATACTAACATTGATGGCTCGGTTAACGAATATATTACGATGAATGCCGGTAAGTCTTTGTGGAATCCGGCAGATGTGGAAGATAAGGTAACTCACTCTTACTTTGTAGAAGATGGTTCATTCCTCCGTTTGCAAGACGTAACAATTGGTTATACATTGCCTAGTAACCTGACTAAGAAGTGGGGGATGTCGAAGGTTCGTTTCTATGCCAGTGCTTCCAATCTTTTTATCCTGACTGGTTATTCTGGTTACGACCCCGAAGTAGATGTACAATCAGGTTTGACTCCTTCTATGGACTACAATCGTTACCCACGTAGCCGTAGCTTCGTATTTGGTACCAACATTACATTCTAACATTAAAAATTAGAGAAATATGAAATTAAAATATTTATTTTTCGCCGCTTTGGCTTCGTTGGGTTTTACAGCTTGCAGTGACTTCTTGGATGTTGACTCTGTATCGAAGTATGATAGTGAAGGGGTTTTCGGCGAAAAGACAGAGATTAACCGCGCCCTTAACGGGGTATATGCAAAGCTGATGAGTGGTGATTTTTACGGTGACGCTTATTTCACTAAGTTTGTTTTCAACAGTGATGTAGAGTTTACGACGAATACCAGTGATGTGGCTACAAATAACAGTTTTCGTCGTTTCGATGGAAATAGTACTGCCAGTGATGTAGAGAAGTTCTGGAATGCTGCCTATTCAGGTGTTGAGTATGCTAATAATTTTGTATATTATTTAGAGAGAAGTCCGCTATATAGCACAGAAGATGCAGAAATCATGCAGATGATGGGTGAAGCTAAAGTGATACGTGCCATGTTCTTTCATGATTTGGTGACTTATTTTGGTGATATTCCTTTCACATTTGAGCCCGCTTCTGTGGTAGAGAATTATGTAATGCCTATTGTCAGCCGTGATGAAGTTTACAAGACTTTGATCGAGGACTTGAAGAGTATTGCTCCCTACATGAAGTTTGCTGCTAATTTGTCGAATGGCGTAGAACGTGCCTCTAAGGAGTTTTGTTGGTCTATGATTGCGCGTATGGCAATGCATGCGGGTGGTTACTCTTTGCGTCCGGATACTGATAATCCAGCTAATTTCGGTAAAATGGAACGTCCTGCCAACTACAAAGAGCTTTATAAAACGGCTTTAGCATATTGTGACTCAGTAATTTCTTCAGCTACCCACACATTGTCTTTGCCTTATTATCGGGTGTTTGTAAATGAATGTAACTATGTGGTGAACAGTAATGATGATCCTATCTTTGAAATTCCTTTTGCAAAAGAGACTTCCGGTAATGTTGGTTATGTACATGGACCGAAAAGCGAACTCTATGAAGGTTCTACGAGTGGCGATAATATTTGGGGTGAAGCTAAGAGTAGCGCTGCATTGAGTGCATTCTATCGCTTTATGTTTGATCCAGAAGATGCTCGTCGCGATTATCTCAATGGCTTGTGGGGATATCTTTATAATGGCGAACCTACAATCAGTGTTTCTTATACGGTGTACAATAACAAGTGGTCCAAACTATGGTCAACAAGTGGTAATCCGGAAAGTGCAGGTAATACAGGTATTAATTTTCCCTATATGCGCTATACAGATGTATTGTTGATGTATGCTGAGGCAGCCAACGAACTGAATGATGGCCCTACAGATGCAGCTAAGGCCGCTCTTCGTCAGGTACGCCAACGTGCATTCACCAACCCGGAAAAGATTGATTCGTATATCGAAAGTATGAGTGGATCAAAGGATGATTTTCTGAAGGCTGTGCTTGACGAACGTAAGTTTGAGTTTGCTGGTGAAAACATGCGTTGGAAAGATTTGGTTCGTAATAACCTTTTGGCAGAAAATACTTATTATAACTTCTTACGCTATTTGGTTTGCGGTGAAAACGGTGCGGGACAATCTGCTTACCAAGAGATGGTGGAAGAGTATGACGGAATGCCTGAATATTTAGACAAATTGCCATCAACCGTATATTATATGATTGGTGCAAATCCTCAAACTCCGAGTGTATTTCCCAATACATCATTGCGTATTATTGATATTTACAATCCATATGATGATGTAGTTGTGAGTACAGTTCCTGATGAATATAGAGCATTGACAGTTCAGTATCCTTACGCCTGGGCTTCTGATGCAGGTGTAGTGAATGCACAATGTTTGTACTCATTCTATGGATATATTTATTGCGATCAGATATCAGGTTTGGTTTATCTGAATACTAATGGCAAATATAGTACTCATGCCCCGAGTGCAAATGCCAGTTTGCCGCCGGTTCGATATATTTTACCTTATCCGAATGCGGCTATTCAACGTTCTGCCGGTGCCTATAAGAACTATTACGGTTATACAAAGTAGTAATCAATAAATAAGAAACAACAATATGAAAAAGAAATTCTTATATATCATGATGGGTCTCTGCTCATTCTCGTTTGTGGCTTGTAGTGATGATGACTATATTCCCGGGAAGAGCGAACTGGATGCTGATAGAGAACTTATGACCATGTTTCGTGTAGACGATAATTCAAATAAGGGTGATACCGACCCCTATCGTTGTCAGGTGGTGAATATTAACGATGTACAGCTTCGTTGGTATGGTGTGGACGGCTGTGCCGGATATGAGTTGAAATGGGGATTACAAGGTAACGTGTCTTCCGGTTTGGCCGAGGATTGGGAAAATCCCAAAAATATTGAAGGCTCAGTAATTCTTGGACCTGATGAATTGGAATATTTGGTAAAGGATCTCCAATATTCTACTCCCTATCACTTTGCCATCCGTACTCTTTCTAAAAAAGGTGAGGGGCACCACTCTAAGTGGTATGGCTATGGTAGCGGTCGTCAGTGGTCTGAGTATTGTAGTTTTACTACCGAACCTCGTTATGACACTCCGGAGGTTATTGTGGTTAACGATGTGACTGAAACAACTTTCCGGGTAAATATAGACCGACAGTTGGCAACTTCGGGTAGTGATGATCAGCAGCAAAAATACTTGAATTACTTTGAAGTCGTAGATGGTAATTTTGTAATGCAGACTCTAACAGTGGCGCCTTCACCTACTAATCCTAATGCTGCTTGTCCCGACAAGTGGAAGAACTACAAATTGACTCAGGAAGATTTTGAGCGTGGTTATGTAGATATTGATGGTTTGGAGACTAACTGTGTGTATTTGGTAAACGTGCAGAACGATAATGTGGCTGTACATTGGGATGCTATTTATAATACTTGTGTGATTCGTATGGATGGTGTAGCGGGTGAACCTATTTTAATCAAGCACTTTGCTGACCCGAATGATACCATTCGTGGTGCTTACGACTATAATGCGTCCCGCCTTGATACTATCATTGATAACTTTACTGCAGATGGTAGCTTGGCTGAGGGGCAGATTTTCTACTTGGAAGGTGGCAAAACTTACTATTTTGCTCAGAATGTATCTATCTGTAAAGGCTTTACTCTACAGACCGATCCCGAAACTGTTTCTAAGGGTAATGCTAAAGTGTTGATGGGTGGTACTTGGACTTATGACAATGGTGCTTGTGGTAATGCGATGAACTTCATGTTCGGGCGTAATCCGCAAACTGGTGAGTTGGGTGGTATCAATGTGAAGTCGGTAATATTCAAAGATCTCGACTTTGATTGTCCGAAAGCTGTTCACTATGGGCTTTACAATGGTAATACTACCGGTAACTACTTTATAAATATGTACTCTATGGGTATGGCTGTTTCATTCCAGTCGTTTGAAATTTACAATTGTACTTTCCAAGGACAGGTTCGTGGTTTCCTCCGTACGCAAGGCTCTAATCGTAAGACGTTTGAGAAAATTCAAATCGAAAATTGTATTTTCTATAATTCAGGATATTATGATAATAAAGGTGGTGGTTATTGTTGGTTCTTTGGTGATGGTGCATTAGCAAAATGTAATGTATTTAATGACTTTATTTTCCGCAACAATACTATTTATGATTCGCCGCATGGTGCCTTTATTTCTAATAATAAGGATAACTTTGATTGGCCAGCCAACATTCGTTATAAGTTTACTATTGAGAACAATACGTTTATAAACTTTGAAACTCGCGGTGGTTCTAAGATCTTTGATATGCGTAATGTGCCAAGTGGCACGGAAATTATCTTCCAGAAGAATCTGTTCATTTTGGCTAAGGATGCATCTGATAATCGTACAATGAATTCACAGGCTATTGATCTTCGTACAGTAAATGGTGATGGTGTTATTATCTACGATTTCAAGGATAATTATTCTACTAATGCTTATCTGACCAAAGGTTCAATTTTCTCCAGTGGTTTTGATGCTTCGAAGAATAATGCTGGTTATAATTTCAATGTTAGTGGTACTGAGGAACTGGCTGTTCATTTGGGAGATGAGCAGGATCCTGAAGGAATTTCTCCTACAGAGTTAATGAAGAATCCGAATCCACCTCATCATGATCCGGATAAGTTGATGCATCGCGGCATTGATCTCAACAACCTGTATTATAACAATACCGATAAGGTACGTAAATCTGCTATTTATCGTTTGGGGATTGGCGATCCGCGTTGGAGACAATAATAATAACGTGTCGTTAATGAAGCCGTGAGGTTTTGTTAGACATTCTTTGCAGGAAGGGCGTTCCATTCGGAGGAACGCCCTTTATGTATATAGTAACTAATGAAGTTGGTATTCTCTTATTTCTCTTTAGGCGTAAACTCAGAGGGGCTTACTCCGTATTTTTTCTTGAAACACTTGCTAAAGTATTTGGGATCATTAAAGCCTGTCATATAGGCTATTGTAGAGACGTTGTATTCTCCTGTTTCCATTAATTGTTTGGCACGTTTTATACGCATCTCACGGACGAAATCAATAGGTGAAAGCCCGACAATACTTTTCAGTTTCTGGTAGAACACTGTACGACCCATACCCAGTTCTTGGGCAAATTCATCAATCGTTAGTTTCGAATTATCCATTTGATTATGCATTATTTCCATTACTCGTTTCATGAATAATTCATCAAACGGAACAATTTGTGGTTTTTCCGGTTCTACCTCAACAAGGAGAGTAGGGGTAGGAGCTTCTTTTTTCTGATCCAACCATTGTTCAAGATAAAGTTCCTGTAACTGTTTGCGTTGATGTAACAGTGATTTAATGCGTGTTTTCAGATAGGTAGAACTGAATGGTTTGGTGATGTAATCGTCAATTCCTTGTTCCAATCCAGAAATACGGTCGTCTAAAGAGGATTTAGCAGAAAGAAGTATAATGGGAATATGACAAACATCTCGATGAGCTTTGATAGCTTTCACCATATCTAGACCATCCATAACAGGCATCATTACGTCACTGATGATAAAATCCGGTACATATTGTAGAGCCTGCTCCAGTCCTTCTTGCCCATTCGTTGCCTCAAAGACTTTATAGGTTCCGGAAAGGATATCGTTCAGGAAGTTTCTCAATTCAGTATTATCTTCTACGACTAACACAGAGATAGGATACTGATCCGTATTATTGTCGGTGTCTTTTGTCTTCTCCTGCAGAATATTATTTTTCTCTGATGTTTTGGAAATGATTTTATGCTTATCGTGTTTTGGGTTATGAGCAGACGGAATATCATTCAGGATAAACTCTGTATTTTCTTTTCCTTCATAAACCTTCTGGTCAAGCGGCAATGTAACAATGAACTCACTACCTATTCCGACTTCAGTATTCACTTGAATATTACCTTGATGTAATTCGATCAGTTCTTTTACTAAGGATAGCCCGATTCCGGAAGATGGTTGCAGAATATTGTTATTTACCAATGTCTCAAAACGTTGGAATAGAGACTGTTGCTTCTTTGAGTCAATGCCGATACCTTCGTCGGTAACGGAAATCATGACTTTATCTTTTGTCGTATGGGCATATACTGTAATTGATTTATTGACAGGTGTGTATTTGAATGCATTAGACAATAAATTAAAGATAATCTTTTCGACTTTATCCTGATCTATCCAGCAATGTATTGACTCTTTATCTGTTTGCAGGCGGAAATTAATACTTTTTTCTTCGGCTATGAGACGGAAATTATCCATCACTTTCTGCAATAGTTCTACAATATCTGTTTTCTCCAGCAATAGCTTCATCTTTTTGTTTTCTATTTTGCGGAAATCGAGTATCTGGTTGACCAGTCTCAACATGCGCTCTGTATTATTGTGAACTACTGTCAGAAGTTTACGGGCACTGGGAGTGAGAGGCTCATGTTCAAGAACTTCACCTACAGGACTGGTAATCAGAGTTAAAGGTGTGCGTAATTCATGAGAGATATCCGTGAAGAACCTCAACTTTATATTTGCCAGTTGTTGCTCCATATAAATCTGATGACGTAGTTTATAGATATACAATATGATATAGACTATAGTAGCTGTAAATAAGATGAATAAGATAATATAAACTAATACAGCCCAGTATGTTTCCCAGAATGTGGGGATTACGATGACAGAAAGCTTTCGCACATTATCTGTCCATACACCGTCACTATTAGTGGAGCGTATCTGTAGTTCATAATTTCCCGGAGGAAGATTGATATAACTGGCCGTGCGGCTATTTTCTACTTCATTCCATTTTTCTTCTAGTCCTTTCAACCGATAGGCGTAGCTGATGGAAGACGGATTAATATAGTCTAATGCTGCAAACTGGAAAGATACGTTTCGCTCGTCAGGTTTTAATTTTAATTCTTCCAGGTCGTCAAGATCCAGTTGCTGCTGAACTCCTTGTATTTTTAAACTAGTGAATACAATAGGAGGAGTATAGGAACTTTTGCTGAAAGCTGCTGGATTAATCTTTAAAATTCCTGCATCTGTACCTAAAATCAACTGATTCCGTATTATAGCGGGTGAGGCTTCACTGAAATATATTTCTTTCTGCAAATGCTTTTCATTATAATGTTCGAAAGTTCCGTTCTCTGGATCAAATTTGGCTAATGTATTTTCTGATATGACCCATAGATTTTTCTGTTGATCTTCAATCATGGATAAAACCAGATCCGACACTAAACCATTTCGTTTGGTGTAGGTCTTGAATTGAATCTGATCGGTTAACAAATTATTTGAAATAATCTGATTGATGCCTCCGGTGAATGTGAGTACATACGAATTTTGACGGCTGTCTGTATAAATATAAATCACATCATTGCTACTAAGACTGGATGCTAAATCCGGTATGCGCACATTGGTATAAAACTTAATCTCTTCCGGACGTTCAAAATTGCAGGAGAAAGTAATCAGCCCTTCGGTTGTGCCGACTAAAAGGGTATTATTCACTTCTTTGATGACACGTACTTTATTAAATTTATCTTTTGAATAATCTTTTAGTAAATTGCCGTTATGCAGGAAGCGGATTTCTCCATCTGCCGTTTCTTGAAGTAGGTTAATACCTCCGCCATGAGTGGCTATCCACATCCTTTTTTTAGAATCTTGATATATGCAATAAACACTATTATTACTTAAACTATAGGGGTCTTCTTCCTTATGTACATAGTTTCTTATCTGGAAGCTTCCGTCTCTTTTAGGACTTAATCGGATGATACCGTCCCATTTACTACCCATCCATATGTTTCCCTGTTCGTCTTCTGTAAAACAATAAATGTTTCTGGAGAACGAAATGGCTTTTGGGCTGATAGTTCCTTCCGGTGTCAGGTAGCCTTTAAGAGTTTTGTCCGGATTGAAAATCCGGATGACTCCTTTTTTGTTTGCAACCCAGAGATTTTGTTGCTTATCGACCATAATTGCGCGGGTTTCATGTCCGGAATCAAAAGTGGTCAATTGGCTGGCATTAGGAAAAAATGAAATTTTATCCATCCAGAAATTATTAGCATACCAGAAGTTCTTTTGATTATCTACATAAAAATTTAGGATAACCGGAGTGAATTTAGACTCAGGTTTACTATAATCGGTGTAATATGGCTTTAGTTCTTTATCTTCCCGGTCATAATAGCTTAGGCACCCTAGGTGAGGTACAACCCATAAAGTTCCCTGGCTATCTTCAAATATAACGTCACGACTTCTAAGTTCAGCTTTGGGCATATTTTGTGTAGGGGTTTCATAGTGCTGCTGCTCGTTAGTCAATGGATCATACCGTACAATTCCACGTTGTTCTTTTGAGAATAGCCATAATTCATTGTGGCTGTCTTCAAATAATCTCATAACGTTAAAATGCATTTCTACATTCCTGAATTGTTTGCTTTTTGCAAAGAAAAGTATGATACCATTGTTGGTACCTATTCCGATAGTATCTTTCCCCAAACTTAGTATACAGTTTAGTCGCGAATAGTCCAAAGGTATTTCTTCATATTGAACTTGTCCGTTTTGTTGATTATAGATTGCTAAATGTTTGCTTGATATCAGATACATTTTCTCATTGTTTTCACAGAAACTTGTGAAATGGGTTTTATCAGATATTGTTTTTTGCCCAACTATACAAACGCTTTTATCTGTAAAAATCCATTCATCGCCGTCAGCATCTTGTTCGATTCTGGAAATTTTTCTACCGGGTAGGTTGCCGATTTCTGGTGTATAAGGTGTTATGGCGCCCTCATCCTCATTTTCTAACTTTTGTTCGTCTACCCGAAAGGCTCCGTGATCGCATACGATCCAACTGACTCCTTTAGATAAGGCATAGATCTTGCGTACTATATAAGTTTCCCCACTTTTTTGTTCAAAAGGTTGGAGAATATCGATGAATTTTTCCTGATGACTGTCGAATAGATAAACTCGGGCATCATAAGTCTGACACCAGATGTTATTTTGTTGGTCGGGTACAATTCTTAATATGCGGTTACTTGTTAGTGTACATCCGTCTCCGGGATATGCTTTATAATTTTTGAAAGTATAACCGTCATATCTGTTCAAACCATTCCAGGTGGAGAACCAGATGAACCCCTTGGAGTCCTGTACAATGTCTGAAACAGTTCTTTGTACCAACCCGTTATATATAGAGAAGTGCTGGATTTGACAAATTGGTTGTGCAAGAAGCATGATTGGGGTTAACAGTACCATGTAGATTAATAAACGTAAAATCTGTTGTGCTATATTTTTCATTTGGTATTAATTTATAAAACACGCAAAGATATAAAAAAATGGCGAATTTCTTAATCTTCTTTAAAATAGATATTGTGAATGTCTTTTTTACTAAATGAAATAATATATTTGTGATATCAAAATGATATCAACTTAATCTATCAGTTATGGAAACAAAAGAATTGAATTTCAAAGGGTTTAAGATGAATGGCTTTTTAGGATTGTTTGTTCATCTCATTGTGTTACCTGCACTAATTTTCTTTGGCTTTATTACGTGTGTGCCAACGGCAATTGTGTCTGGTATTCTCTGCATTGTCTGGCTGATAATGTTTGCCGGTTATATGCAATTGGAACCGAATGAGGCCCGGGCTATGGTGTTTTTTGGTAAGTACAAAGGTACATTCAAGGAAACTGGTTTCTTTTGGGTGAATCCTTTTCTGGATAAGAAGAAACTTTCTCTTCGTGCACGTAATTTGGATGTGGAACCTATCAAGGTAAATGATAAGATCGGTAATCCTATTCTGATAGGTTTGGTGTTGGTATGGAAACTTAAAGATACCTACAAAGCTATGTTTGAGATTGATTCGCAGACAATGGCTTCATCTGCTCATACGGGAGGAAATACCAACCAAATTAATATAGGTAATGCGGTTGCCAGCCGTATGAACGCTTTTGAGAATTTTGTGAAAATACAAAGTGATGCCGCTTTACGCCAGGTGGCTGGACAATATGCTTATGATGATAACGAAGCGGATACTGAAGAACTGACACTTCGCTCCGGCGGTGAAGAAATCAATGAACAGTTGGAACAGAAGTTGAACGAACGTCTTGCCATGGCAGGTATGGAAGTAGTGGAAGCACGCATTAACTATCTGGCTTATGCTCCTGAAATTGCTGCGGTAATGCTTCGTCGTCAACAGGCTTCGGCTATCATTACTGCCCGTGAAAAGATTGTTGAGGGAGCTGTTTCTATGGTAAAAATGGCGTTGCACAAACTTTCAGAAGAACAAATTGTTGAACTGGACGAAGAAAAAAAGGCGGCTATGGTCAGCAATTTGCTGGTGGTACTTTGTGCCGATGAGGCAGCACAGCCAATTGTTAATGCGGGTACGTTAAATCATTAATCAAGATAATATGAGCTTTTCTTTTTTATATAAGTGGGCATTGGTGCTTGGCTTATTGCTGGGGCATGTAGTGACGGTTTTTGCTCAGGATGCAAATATGGACCGTGCGAAGCATGTGTACGAATTGTTTGTGGCAGATCAGGGGGACAGTATTCATGCTCTCTTGAATAAAAATCTGCAGGAAAAATTATCACCGGAAATTTTTAAGGACATGTTTAAGCAATCGGAAAAGCAGTTCGGAAAACTTCAAGCAAAAGGAGAGTGGAAGCAAGAGAGTGCTGAAGGCATAACACTTTATTATCGCGATCTGAAGTTTGAGCGTTACAGTCTCCGTTTTTTGTTGTCTTTCGATGCTGATGGAAGCATGAATACCATTCGTTTGATGCCTGTACCTGCTGCTTCTACAGCAAAACCAGTAGCTTATAATAAAGAGAAAATGCAGGAACGAGATATAACGGTGGGAGCAGATGACTTTAAATTGCCCGGAACGCTGACGCTGCCTGTAGGAAAGAAAAAGGCTCCTGTCGTAATCCTTGTGCATGGTTCCGGTCCGCAGGATCGTGATGAAACTGTTGGTCCGAATAAACCTTTCCGTGATTTGGCTTGGGGATTGGCGGAACGTGGCATTGCAACGGTTCGTTATGATAAACGTACGAAGGTATATGGTGCAGCGTGTGTGCCGGAAGGTCGGAATATCGATTATGATACAGAAAGTGTAGATGATGCTGTGGCTATTATTGCTTGGGCGAAGGAATTGCCTGAGGTTGATGCGGACAGTGTTTATGTGCTGGGACATAGTTTAGGGGCTACACTTGCTCCTCGCATTGCAGAGCAAGCAGATGGGTTGACAGGAATTATCCTTGTTGCCGCTTTAGCTCGTCCATTTGAAGATGCTATTGTTGAACAAATGACTTATATATCTTCTCTGACTGACTCTTCCGCTAATGCCAAAAAGCAGATTACAGAAATAAAAAAACAAGCTGATAATATAAAGAAACTGGGTACACCGGAATATGATGATAAGATTTCTTTGTTGTTGAATCTTCCTCGTTCTTACTGGGAATTTGCTAACGCCTATAAACCGGTAGAAGTAGCATCTAAACTGGCTCTTCCCATACTTATATTGCAGGGCGAGCGTGATTATCAGGTGACTATGCAGGATTTCGGTTTATGGCGCTTCGGGCTGATGCGTAATAAAAATGCTTTCTTAAAATCTTACCCTAAACTTAATCATATGTTACAGGAAGGTAGTGGTAAAGCTACTCCGTTTGAGTATAACCAGGCGTCGCCTGTAGCCGGATATGTCATGGATGATATTGCATCGTTTATTCATAACGGAAACCTGTTATAATACAAATTCAATTGTAAATTGTTAAATAGTAAATAGAATCGTGGCTAAAAAAGAAACTTCAACCAAAAGCTTTGTTCTGCGTGTAGATGCTGCAATTATGGATGCCATTGAAAAGTGGGCAGCCGATGAGTTTCGTAGCACTAACGGACAGCTTCAGTGGATTATCGCTGAGGCATTGCGGAAAAGCGGGCGGATGAAGAAAACAAAGAATACTCCTCCGCCTAAAGAACCTGAGTCGTAGTTTAGCGATAAGTTGTTAGTGATAAGTGATTAGTAGTTTGAATTATAATTCATATATTGTTTATGTTAAATCTTGGTCCATATTCAACTAAAGAGTTTCCTAATATCCGGGTATATCCCACTATAATAGATCGTATATTAGAAGGTGTTGCCGTATTGTTGGCAATTGCTGCCTGGGTGTGTGCAATATGGGTGTATATTCATATAGAGGACAAGATTACAGCTAATTTTTCCTTTATGGCTGCGGGATTAGGTACTTTATGTCTCCTTTTAGTTGGTATTTCTGCCTATCTTCCTATTCGTTGGATACGTTTTCCTGTACGTATTACAGAACGCAATGTCGCGGTACAGTATTTTATGGCAGCCCGTATTGCTCGTATATTGAATGTGTTTCTTACTTTACTTTTCCTAACTCTTGTTTTTAATAAAGTAGAGATGGGATATGGTATTCCGCAAGATCTATGTAATATGATTACGAGTGCGGTCGTTGGTTTGATGATATTGGCGCTTATAGTCTATTATATATTGGCGTTTAAGTATAAATAGAGGTGTTTACAAGCATTAATACCTAGTTATGGCTATTACTCCCTTTCATTATACCTTGTTTTAGGGATTGTGACATCTTCGCAAATGCCCTACTTTTGCAACATCAGATTTAATGAATTAGTTAGTCATAATTACGTAACCACTTTTATTAAGGAAAAAAGGTTCCCGTCTTCCCCGATGTGATATCGTGAAAGAGCGGGGATTTTTTCATTTAATACCCTGTCTACAAGAAGTTAAGAGTTTGTCAACAAGAAGTTAACTCCTTGCAGACAGGAAGTTAATATCTTGTAATTATTTGATAATCAGTTATACTCTTGATTTGCCTTGTTGGTGAATACAAGCAAATAGGAACGGAGTTGAAGTTAAAAGTAAAAGGAGAAAGATTGTATTTTTATTGTATTATGCGGGATATCCATAGTTGGAAATGAAAGACAGTGTGAGACGATGCTTTCTCTCTTTTATAGGTTATCTTTAATATCCTGCAGTTCCACCAGTTTGTTTACGATAGCGTAAATGGTCAGGCCGGCTGGAGAATGTATTTGCAGTTTACGGGCAATATTCCGGCGGTGGGTGATAACTGTGTGGATGGAAAGATAGAGCTGGTCGGCGATGGCTTTGTTGGTCATACCTTTCACAACGCAGGTGATAATTTCCTTTTCACGCTGACTGAGCGTCTCCTGCTCATTTTCTTTCTCCTCTTCTTCGTCAGTGCAAAGCAGTTGGTTTATTTTGGTGGCAATTGTTTCCGGATCATCACAAATAGAAAGATGATCATCATATTCTTTCAGTGAGTTACTGTCAATGACGGAACATACCAGTGCCAGATATTTGGTTTCCACTTTCCCATTTTCTGCCTTGAATGCTGGGAGATTGAACCAGCCGCCAAAGGTCGGGTTAACAATCAATACATCCGGTGTATGCAGGTGAATATAGCTTTGCAAAGATTCCGGAGAGGAAACCTCTATAGGTACTACATTCAGATTGGGCAGGCGCTTCAGCACTGTCGTGAGTCCGCTTCGGATAATGACAGAAGTTTCAGCGACTGCAATTTTTACAGAAACATTATTGTTCATTTTTCATTCTCCTTTCCAGTTGTGCCACGGCGGGAACAAACATATAGTCTTCTACTTGGCAGTGTGAAGCAAGGTCATGCTCACAGTTGAAGATATCGAAAAGAACAGCATTGAGCTTGTTGTTGTTCTCTTTTTCCGGATAATACTTAATGATAATATTTTTCAGTTCTGTCAGCTTGGATTCAATCTGATTATGCTTACTGGCAAAGGTTGCTATATCATAGTTCTCTGCAAGTTTGCCTTCAAGTAGTTTTTCGACATAGGTGAACACAGCCTCGTTTTCATATTCCATGTGGCGGCGTACCTCTTTGGCATATTCATCGAAGAATTTCAGAATGAGATAGGCTATATTATCCGAGCCCGAGCAATCGATAGATTCGATGAGCTTACGACGGATAACAGGTAATTTAAAATCGAGAAAGTAAGTGTGCGCCCGTTTCAGATAATCCATAAGGGCTGAGATGGAAAATACGTTTTCCTCTCCACTATAAGTATATTGTTCTTCACTGATGAAATTGGCTACTGCGAGAAAGGTACGGTAGTCTACGCCTTGTGCCTCGCAAACGTCCTTTACACTCTTGTCTCCGAATCCTAAGGAAAGGCCGAAACGGCTCATAACCATTAATAAGGAGTAGTTATCACAGATAAGGTCGCTCATTTTGTCTGTGGCGCGATACTTATGAGGTTCATTCATTGCAGATTATCCTTTCTTTCTTTATTTATTCGTGCGCAAAGTAACGGATTTTCTCCGGGAATTGCAATCGCTATATGTAGGTATTTTGTGTTTAGTCTTATTTAACGAGAAAAATTAGTTTATAAACTAAATATTTTAGTTCTTTGCGAAAAACAAATGAAGAGTTATGAAAGGATTGACTGCGAAAGAAGAGGAAATCATGGGATTTTTCTGGGAGAAAGGTCCGTTGTTTGTGAAGGAGATGCTAGCTTTCTATGAAGAACCGAAGCCGCATTTCAATACGCTGTCTACGATTGTGAGGGGATTGGAGGATAAAGGTTTCCTGGCACATAAGACTTACGGTAACACGTACCAGTATTATGCTGTAGTGAATAAGGAAGACTTCAGTAAGGGAACGCTGAAGAAAGTAATCAGTAAGTACTTCAATAATTCGTATCTCAGCGCAGTATCATCGTTGGTAAAAGAAGAGGATATTTCGTTGGAAGACCTGAAACAGTTGATTGCAGAAGTGGAGAGAGGAACGAAATAGAAACTTTAAAATGCCAAGAATTATGAAAAACATAGCTATAACTTGTTTTGTATTGATAGCTGTTTGCGTAGGTTTGCAGGCGAAAAAGGTTGTGAAAGCTCCTTATTTCATGGCAACGAATACTAGCCAGATCGAATTCGAAAAAGTGACATTGGGAAAGGATACGACATGGATAGATGCTAAAATATATTCTATTCCGGGCGAAGATGTAAGGATAGACTCGACTGCTGTATTGCAGATAGGAGGAAAAACGTATGCCTACCTAGGTGGTAATGGTTTTTCAAAAGAACTATGGACGAAGACACCGGCTTCTGGTGAATTGGCTGTGACATTGAAGTTTGAGCCGATTCCTATGGATACGGAAAGTTTTGACTTTTTCGAAATGTCTGAGAAGAAAGACGAAGGATGGAATATTTATGGAGTGCGTCTGGACGGAAAAAAGCCGGAAATAGGAATACCGGAGAAATTGTTGAATCAGCAATTGGATTATTCCCAGCCTCTGCCGGATCCTGATTTGAAGAATGGGAAGACGGTGATATATGGGCGTATATTGGGGTATGATCCGACTCATGGTATTGCTCTGAAATTCAATTGTACTGACTGGCTATTCTTTGATGTTTTCGGTCAATCCGTTCCGGTGGCCGAGGATGGAAGTTTTCGCTACGAAACAAATATGATGCTGCCCGGTGAAGCGACATTGCGGGTAGGACGGAAGAGGTTTGAATTGTTTCTGATGCCGGGTGGTAAACTTGAGGTAACTATTAATTTGCCGGAGATTTTCTGGTCGGAAAGTCACCTGTTTGGAAAGAAAGAGAACGGGCAGTTGATTTGGTTTGAGGGTACGTATGCCGCTCTGAATACCGAACTGGTAAAGCATGCCGGACTGATGAACATTTATAGTGCGGATAATTTTTATGAGAATATTTGTGGTGTTACTCCGGCTCAATATAAAAAGTATGTGACGAAGATTTATGAAAAAAATCGTGGTGAAATACTGAAAAATAAATCGTTGAGTGATGCTGCTCGCACATACATGATAAACAAGCTGGAAATGTCGTATTTCTTTGCTATCAGGGGGTATAAAGGGAATATTAGTTATGCTCCGATGATTAGCGGAAAGAAAGGAGTGAAGCGTGCAGACATGACGGTAGATGAAAGTTATTATGATGATATTCTGGAACTGGATTTTATTCATTCACCTTATATACGTTATGGCAGTTATCCTGATTTTGTACGTGCTGCAACTGAAGATTTTAAAGGAAAGTTTGAACCGCAGCCTGTATGGGAGGATATTTTACGGGCGAAACCTCTAGGTTCCACTCTTGCTCGTTTGAAACCGCTGTCGGAAAAACAGATGCTGACATTGGACAGTATATCCGAACCGGAAATAAAGAAAGCTTTGACTGTCAAAAATAAAGAAGTGATAGACTTGCTTGCTGAAAGTGCAAATAAGACCGGTTATACAGTTTGCCAGCTGGATACGGCAGTTACCGCAGATGGTCTATTGGCAGTTGTCACCCGTCCTTATCGTGGTAAGGTGGTTCTGATAGATATGTGGAATACTTGGTGTGGCCCTTGTATGCGGGCTATGAATAGCCTGAAGCCGGTGAAAGAAGAATTGAAAGATGTAGTGTATGTTTATATAGCAGATGAAAGTTCACCTGAAGGGAAGTGGAAAATCACCATACCTGATATTCATGGAATACACTATCGGATCACGAATGAGCAGAGTTCTGCATTAGGTAAACTATATGAGTATCCGGGAATACCCACTTATTTTGTGATAGACCGGGAAGGGAAACTTTCATATAAAGTTACCGGATTTCCCGGTGCGGAGGTGATGAAAGAAGAACTACTGAAGGCTGGGAAATAGTAGCTGTAAATTATAAATAGTACGTCAATATGGGAATTTTCTTTGTCTATATACTGAAGTCGTCGGTTTGTTTGGCGGTATTCTACCTGTTTTACCGTTTGTTGCTGAGCCGTGAGACGTTTCATCGTTTCAACCGGGTAGCGTTGTTGAGCATATTGTTGCTATCTTGTCTTTTGCCACTGGTGGAAGTTACTGTGGAGAAGCAGACAGAGGTTCATCAAACCATGATGACACTGGAACAGTGGCTGATGCTGGCGGATATGATGAATACTACAAATGTGGCGGAATTGCAGATAGAGGAAGTGACGGTAACTTGGATACAGGTTGCATTATTGGTGTACCTGGCTGGTATTTTACTTTTTGCTTTTCGTAATGGGTATTCGTTGTTGAAGTTGGGCAATTTATTGAGATCAGGCAGAAAAGAAGACTTGAGTAAATATACTGACGGTGGTGAGAAAGTGACTTTGATAGTGCACGACCACGATATAGCTCCGTTCAGTTGGATGAAATACATCGTTATTTCACAGAAAGACTTGGATGAGAATGGGCGGGAAATACTTATTCATGAGTTGGCTCATATACAGAACCGACATTCGTGGGATTTGCTGGTAGCAGATATCTGCATCTTTTTCCAGTGGTTTAATCCGGCTTCGTGGCTGCTGAAACAGGAATTACAGAATATCCATGAGTATGAGGCGGATGAAACGGTGATTGAAAAAGGCGTTGACGCGAAACAATATCAATTATTATTAATTAAAAAAGCTGTCGGCACAAGGCTCTACTCTATGGCCAACAGCTTTAATCACAGTAAACTTAAAAAACGTATCACTATGATGTTAAAAGAAAAATCGAATCCGTGGGCAAGATTGAAGTATTTATATATACTTCCGGTAGCTGCCATTGCAGTAACTGCTTTTGCCCGTCCTGAAATCTCGGAAACCGCAGAAGAGATTTCAAGAATGTCGGATGCACTCGGAATGGAACAAGCAAGCTTGCTCTTCTCTCGTTTGCATGACATTTCTGCCGCCAAAGTTAATGATTTGACAGCAATTGTGGAAGCAAAAGCCGTAAAAACTACGGAAGAACCAGTACAGGTAGCTCCAGTACTGAAAGATACAGCTAAACCCGTGGAGGTGAAGTATATTCCTGTAGAAGTGACTGAGAAGCTACAGGGTACTCCCTTCTTCGAGGTGGTGGAGCAAATGCCGGAGTATCCGGGTGGTATGGCTGCTGCGATGGAGTATATTCAGAAGAATATGCGTTATCCTGAAACTGCAAAGAAGAATGGTACACAGGGACGCGTTACGGTGCAATTTATTGTCGATAAGGAAGGGAATGTGACGGAACCGAAGGTGATCCGTGCCGTAGATAAAGATCTGGATGCTGAGGCTATCCGGTTGGTAGGAACGATGCCGAAGTGGAAACCAGGTATGCAGAAAGGACAAGCGGTAGCAGTGAAGTATACATTGCCGGTAATGTTCAGACTGGAAGGGGGAGAGATGAAAAGTTCTCGTACTGTAGAGATGAGCAGACGCCCTGGAAGTTTATTGGATAGTGCTTTGGTTATAGTGGATGGCAAGGAAGTTACCCAGTCTATATTGAATGCAATAAATGTCGACAGGATAATGAGTTTTAGCGTCTTGAAGGATGCGGCTTCTACTGCAATATATGGAGAGAGAGGCAAGAATGGGGTTATATTGATTACTTTGAAAGAAGATAAAGAAGAATACCATCCATCAGAAACCTATACACTAAAGAATACTAATGATCCCGTGGTTTTGGGAGTGAAAGGTACAGGAAAATTTACTACTGTCAATGGAGTGCAAGGTATCTATATAAATAGTAAGAAGGCAAATCGGGGAGATGTGACCTTTTTTGTAGATGGTGTGAAAATTGATTCCAGCGTTGCGGACATAGGTGAGGTAGTACCGGCTGAAAGAATTGAAAGCATGAGTGTTGAGAAAGGAACAGACGGCAAAGGCCAGATTTATATCACTACCAAAGACAAAAGAGGAGTTGAGAAGACTTCTGCCAAAGGTGATATGAAAGTGGAAGGTATTGTGCAGGATAAAGACGGAGAACCTGTCGTAGGTGCTGCCATACTGATAGAAGGAACAAAAAGCGGCAGTATAACCGATGTGGATGGTCGCTTTGTCCTATCTGCTTCAAAAGGCGATAAACTGGTTGTTTCTTATATTGGCATGAAAACTGCTAAAGTAAAGGCGGAGCCGAAGGTGACAGTTACTTTGAAAGATGAATAATCAAAGATATTTTATATGAAAAGGAATTCTCTCTTTTTGTTTCTCTCTATGATGTTCGTTTGGGTGGGGCTTTGCTCCGCCCAAACTAGTAGTGATAAGTATGTTCTCATTGACGGATGTTTTTTCAATGGTATGCCTCCGGGAATTCGGACTGATGAAGGTGCCCAGATGATTATGCTGACAGATGAGGAAGGACATACCGCATTGGAAATACGTCTGAATAAAGGCAAAACTTTACCGGACTATGCAATGAAATATCGGGTTTCCGTAGAAAAAGTACCCGGAGGAGAGGAATTATTGCAGATTTCCCGTTCAGGAGCGCAAAAGCCGATGGCGATTGCAGCGACTAATACAGTAACTCTTGATAAATGGGTAGGAAAACCATTCCCGGACTTTAAGGTAAAGGATACGACGGGACGGGTATGGACAAAGGCGGATATCATTGGAAAGCCTTTCGTTCTGAACTATTGGCACACAGGTTGCAGACCGTGTATCAAGGAGATGCCGGAACTGAATGAATGGATGAAAATCTGTCCGGATGTGACTTATTTCTCTACTACTTGGAATACAGCGGAGCAGATAAAGAAGATAGTGGAAAACCGTCCTTTCCTTTTTACGCATATTGCCGATGAATTATTTTTCTTCAATTTGTTTAAAGTACAGGTCACGCCGACTACATTGTTGGTAGATAAGAAAGGTATTATCCGCTATTGGGAAGAAGGTACAAGCGAGAGTAAACGGGCCTATTTGCTTGATAGACTAAAGGAATTATCAGCCGAATAATCAACTTTGTTTCTTATTTCTTTGTTTAAATCATTACTTTTAAGTATTTTTGTTTGAGACGGTTTAGTATTCTATCACTTAAAAGATAATGCTATGAGACAAGGAAAACAAATTCACCAGGGATATAGCTTCTTTTGGGGAGTATTTCTATTATTAGTGATGTCTGCCGCTATATCTATTCATGCTGAAGCCCCTTCTACAAAGGAGCTTGTACTTTTCAAAGATACTTTGAAGAATGATACCATTGTGCCGCAGTCTCCGAAGAAAAATGGCACATTCGTTATTAGAGATCGCATTCCTATTCCATCTGATGAGCCTTTATTTATAGTAAATGGAATGGAACTTCCCTATGAGATTTTTGCAGCATTGAACCCCGCGCATATTGAAAGTCTTGAAGTTTTGAAAGATGCTTCAGCTACTGCCATTTATGGCACACGTGGAATAAATGGGGTCATTATTCTGAAGTTGAAAACTCCACAACAGGTAAAGGAGGAAAAAAACATTAAGAAAATAGATGATTTTCTCAAGCCAAAGGGAGTGAACAGGAGGAATGCGCGTTACTATATTAGCGGTAAAGAAGTTCCGGCCAGTACTGCGTATCAAACGAGTATTGAGCAAATGGAAGTGAAGACCGGTGCAGACGGAATACTGGAAATTTATATTAAACCAATGATTTTCCTAAGGGGAGAATATGAATAAAAGTGATTGTCAAGAGCGGAATGATTAAAGATTATGGAATAGGAAATACCTGATAACTAATGTTGAAACAAATATCCTTATTAATCCTGTGTGCGGCAGCAATTGTTTGGTTCGCTACTCCTGTGCAAGCCTGTACTTCTGCTGTTGTATCGGGTAAAGTAACACCCGACGGTCGCCCCCTGCTTTGGAAAAACCGTGATACGGACTTTATGCAAAACCATATTGATTATGTGAAAGGCGAGAAGTATAATTTTATTGCTGTAGTGAATAGCGCCAATGCATATCTGAAAGAGGCATGGATGGGAACTAATTCCTCAGGATTTGCTTTGATGAATACACAATCGTATAATCTGGTGGATGTAAAGGGCGATGAAGAGCGGGGGGCAGCCAATGGGCGTGTTATTTATCGTGCACTCGAAGTTTGTGCAACGGTAGAGGACTTCTGTCATTTTCTGGATACCATTTCCAAGCCCAGCGATATCGAAGCTAATTTTGGTGTAATCGATGCACAAGGCGGGGCAGCTATGTTTGAAGTAGATTATTATAAATATGTGATGTATGATGCCAATAACCCGAAGGACGCTCCTTATGGTTATATTGCCCGTACCAACTTTTCTTTTGCTGGTAAGGTGAACGAGGGTGCCGGTTATGTGCGCTATATGGAAGCAGACCAGGTGCTGATGAAAGCTTCGGCTACGGGTAGTATTACCCCACAGTTTATTTTCAATGATTTATCGCGTTCGTTCCGTAACCGTATGCTGGATATTGATTTGCGTAGCGGGGCATATAATCGTCCTCAGGCGTCGGGTTGGTTTGTAGATCAGGATTTCATTCCGCGTAGCAGTACATCGTGTTCGGTAGTGGTACAAGGTGTGAAACCGGGTGAAAAGGCCGAACTGACTACCATGTGGACACTGTTAGGTTATCCTCCTACCGGTATAGCTGTGCCACTGTGGGTGAAAGATGCCGGTAAACTTCTTCCCGGAATGGTACGTTTCGGCAAAGAATATGAGGCAGCTCTGCTCAGTGATTGGTCACTTCGTTTGGCAGACAGAGTTTTCAGCTATAAGCAGGGAATGGGTACCGGACGTTATCTGAATTGGGAGAGATTGTATAGTCCTGAGAAAGGTGACGGTTATATGACAGCAATTACTGCGGTAGAAGATGAAGTATTCCGTACGACGAAGCCATTGCTGGAAGAGTGGTACAAAAAAGGAAGCCTCGATATCCAAGCAATACCGAAGCTATATGACGAACTGGAATCATCCATCAGAATGATTTATCAGAGTTTACTGGAATCAGAATAGAACTTACATTACCGAACGGAGGTACGCCAGTATCTCCGTTTCTTGTTTCGGATGGAACCAACGGATTTCTTCATCTCTTTTGAACCATGTCATCTGCTTGCGTGAATAGATGCGGGAGTTCTGTTGTATTTTCTCTATGGCAAAAGGCAAGGTCCATTCTCCGTCGAGATATTTGAACATCTCTTTATAACCTACCGTATTCAATGAATTAAGTGCCCGATAAGGATATACCTTTCTGGCTTCTTCTTCCAAGCCATCCTCTATCATAATCTCTACCCGTCGGTTAATGCGGTCGTAAAGTTCTTCCCGGTCGCGCGTCAATCCTATTTTGATGATGCGGAAGGGGCGTTCTTTTTTCTGTTGTGTACGGAATGAGGTGTAGGTCTTCCCTGTCATATAGCATATCTCCAGTGCATGGATTACGCGTTTAGGATTCTTCAGGTCTACTATTTTGTAGTATTCGGGATCGAGTAACTTTAGCTCTGCGCACAATCTTTCCAGACCTTCCGTTTCATACTTATGTAGCATCACTTGGCGTGTTTCAGCATCTACGGTCGGAATATCGTCAATGCCTTTGCAAACGGCATCCACATACATCATAGAGCCACCGGTAAGCAATACTGTATCCTGTTCGGTAAATAAGGTTTCCAGAAGTTTCAGTACTTCCGCTTCATATTGGGCGGCACTGTAATAATCGGTGAGTTGCAAGGTTCCTACAAGGTAATGTTTCACGCGTTGCAGTTGCTCGGGGGTAGGGGCTGCCGTCCCTATTTTCAAATCGGCATAGAGTTGCCGGGAGTCTGCGGAAACGATGCAAGTTTGGTAATGCTCTGCCAGCCGCAGGCTGAGTTCGGTCTTTCCTACTCCGGTCGGTCCAATAAGCACTATCAGGGTTTTCATAAGGAAATGGTATTTAGAGAATCATTTCCCATCTGCAGATAACGCGGATAACGCAGATCTCTTCTAGGCTTAAGTCTTTCAAATCTGTGTTATCCGCGTTATCTGCGGATGAAAAATTTAAAATAATATTAGAACTTTTCTTCCTCGAACGGTGCTGCGCTACCTTCGCCTCCGCCCATATCGAAACCTTCCTGGTCGAATTCTTCCAGATCAAAGTCCTGATCTCCATAGAAGTTTTCATCCAGATCAAGCGATCCGCTGTTGGCTGCCATTTCTTCGAAGTCAATTGTCTGTTTCGGAGCATCACCTTCCTTCTTGGTACACTTGGCACCTTTCATTTCTTTTCCGGTAATGATCTCGGAAAGTTCGATGAAGAAACAGCGTTCTGTCATGTAGTCGAACACATAGAGTAACTTCTGCTTTTCATCTTCTATCAGTTCGCTGATAGTGGTGTCTTTCATTACCCAACTGTCCATCTCCGGATTGTCATCCATCTCTTCCAGTGTAATTTCCTTTTCTTTTTCCCAATCATCATCACAGATGAAGAAAGAAGTCATCTGGTCGTTAGTATAACCTACTGACTTCACTATAGCCTCATGGAAGTCGTAGAATGTAGCTTCCGGGTCAATTTGTATTTCTCTTACGAAGTCGTCCACTTCATCGGAGATAAGTGTAAATCTGTATATCATATTCTAATTACTTTATCGTTTTATCATCTAATAATACCACGTTCGGAGTCACGGATGAAGCTGACAATGTATTCGATTTCCGGGCTCGTCGGAATTTCTTCTTCTATTTTCTTTAATGCGTCTGAAGTGTTCAATCCACTCTGATAAATGATACGGTATGCATTGTGTATATTCTCAATGGTTTCATTGGAGAATCCGCGACGACGCAACCCGATAATGTTGATACCGCTGTAAGCAATCGGTTCCCGGCCTGCAATGATGTACGGCGGAATATCCTTACTGAAACGGCAACCTCCTTGTATCATTCCGTATCCACCTACACGGCAGAACTGATGCATCAATACATTGGCACTGATAATGGAGAAATCGTCTATTACAATCTCACCTGCCATTTTAGTAGAGTTACCAATGATACAGTAATTACCGACAAGGGCATCATGAGCTACGTGCACACCTTCCATCAACAGGTTGTTGTTACCGATAATGGTTCTGCCTTTGGCAGCTGTACCGCGATTGATGGTAACATTTTCACGAATGGTATTGTTGTCACCAATTTCAGCGGTACTCTCTTCTCCCTGAAATTTCAGGTCTTGAGGGATGGCACCGATAACAGCTCCCGGAAAAATAGTATTTCCATTGCCGATACGTGAACCGTACAGAATGTTGGCATTTGCCATAATCTTGTTGTTATCGCCGATTACCACATTCTTGTCGATGAATACAAAAGGAGCAATCTCTACGTTTTCCCCGATTTTTGCCTCGGGATGAATATACGCTAAGGGACTTATCATGCTGATTTATGATTTATGATTTATAATTTATGAGATATTCGCGCTTATTATTAGCCACGAATAAATCTTAAATCATAAATCCTTTTACTTGTTCTTAACTATTTGTGCCATAAACTCTGCCTCGCAAACCACTTTCTCGCCTACGAACGCATAACCTTTCATCGTGGAAATGCCACGGCGGATAGGTGCAAGCAGTTCTACGCGGAAGATAAGGGTGTCACCCGGCACTACCTTTTGACGGAACTTCACACCATCTATCTTCATGAAGTAGGTAGAGTAGCGTTCGGGTTCGTCTACGGAGTTCAATACAAGCAGACCGCCTACCTGTGCCATAGCTTCAACCTGCAACACACCTGGCATTACCGGTTCCTGTGGGAAGTGCCCCTGGAAGAAAGGCTCGTTGGCAGTGATATTCTTCACGCCTACAATATAATTGGCACCTATTTCAATCACCTTGTCTACCAATTGGAATGGGTAACGGTGTGGCAACAGTTCGCGGATACGGTTTACGTCCATGATGGGTTCGCGGTTACAGTCGTAAGTCGGAGCCTGTATATCATGCAGGCGGATTTCCTTACGCATCTGGCGGGCGAACTTGTTATTAATGGTATGTCCCGGACGGGTAGCGATGATACGTCCCTTGATAGGTTTGCCTATCAAAGCCAAGTCACCGATTACGTCGAGCAGTTTATGACGGGCACATTCATTGGCCCATACCAGCGGTTTGTGGTTGATATAACCCAGTTGCTTGGCATCCATGTGAGGAACTCCCATCACATCGGCCAACTTATCGAAGTCTTCCTGAGACATTTCTCGTTCGTAGATAACGATGGCATTGTCCAAATCACCGCCTTTGATGAGACCAGCCTGCAACAGTGGTTCAATCTCGCGTACGAATACGAATGTACGGCTGCCGGCTACTTCATCTCGGAATTTCGACATATCCTCCAGCGTTGCAAACTGATTGGGAATGATGGTCGAGTCGTAAGATACCAGTACATTCAGACTGAAGTTCTCGTCGGGCAACACGATAATGGAAGAACCGGTCTTTTCATCGCGAAACTCGATTTTTGACTTGATGATATAGAAATCTTTAACGGCATTTTGTTCTTCTGTACCTACGCGCTCTATTTCTTGTGCATAATATTGGGCGCTACCGTCCAGAATGGGAAACTCAGGACCGTTGACTTGTATCAGGCAGTTGTCTATGCCTAAGGCGTAAAGGGCTGCCATGCCGTGCTCTACAGTGCTAACCTTCACACCATTCTTGGAAAGGACGGTGCCGCGAGTGGTTTCAGTCACATTGTCCGCAACCGCATCAATGATAGGTTGTCCCTCCACGTCGATGCGCTGGATTTTATATCCGTGGTTGTCCGGAGCAGGATTGAAAGTAACGGTCAGGTCAAGTCCCGTGTGAAGGCCTTTACCACTGAGGGAAAAACTGTCTTTCAGAGTCTTTTGTTTCAACATTTGTTACTTATTTATTTGTTGTTTTAATTCATTCAGTTCTTTACGGAGCTGGCGGAGTTCTGTTAGCATATCCGGTAGGTTCCGTTGAGCAACGGAGGCTTTGAAGTATTGTTTCAGCTCCATGGGAGGAGTACCGATTAACTGGCTGCCATCCTTAATATTGCTGGGAACACCAGACTGTGCTCCGAGGTTCACTTTGTTTCCAATATGGATATGTCCTGCAATGCCTACCTGACCGCCAAACATACACCATTCGCCTACTTTGGTAGATCCTGCAATACCCACTTGCGCCGCCATAACGGTATTTGCACCGATTTCGTCATTGTGGGCTACTTGTATCAGGTTGTCCAGTTTCACACCTTTGTGTACGATGGTTGCCCCCATTGTAGCACGGTCTACACAAGTGTTTGCACCTATCTCTACATTGTCTTCCAGTATTACGATACCGATTTGAGGTATTTTTTCGTAACCTTCGGGAGTTGGGGCGAAACCAAAACCATCCGCACCGATCACACAACCGGAATGCAGGATGCAATGATTGCCTATCCGGCAGTCATGATAAATGGTTGTATTGGCATATAAGATACAATCACTGCCTATTTTGGCACCGCTACCGATAGTCGCATGCGGATGTATCATTGTATTGTCTCCTACTTCTGCGTATTCACCAATGCAAGCGAAGGGCGCAATGTAAACATCCTTTCCGATTTTAGCAGTTTCTGCAACGAAAGCTAACGGATCAATACCAACACGTTTAGGCTTACTTTGTTCGTAAAGGTTGAGCAATTTAGCCAAACTTTCGTAGGCATTATCCACCTTAATTAAAGTAGCTTTTATTTCTTGTTCAGGAACGAAGTCTTTGTTTACCAGTACGATACTGGCTTGGGTTTCGTAGATATAAGATGTATATTTGGGGTTGGACAGAAACGATATAGCACCGGGGATGCCTTCTTCTATCTTGGCAAAAGTATGTACAGTTGCATTCTCGTCTCCAACGATTTCTCCTTGGATAAATGTTGCAATTTGTTTAGCAGAGAACTCCATTGTCTTATTCTTGTTAGATGGTTTCAAATCACAAATAACGGACTTTTTTTTTATATTTCCTTGTCCTTGGGTGAATATTTTATACTTACCTATGCAAACGTTGGTAGCAAAGATAGTATTTTTTTACCTTTTTAGACAGTAGGGAAATATTGAGCATGTCCGATGCTTCAGCAATATTCTTGATACTTCCGTCTTTATAAAGAATATCAATACTATCGTCTGCTGGGTCGTACATATTCTTCTCGATGCTGGGGGTAGAGACGAAATAGCTCGCTTCAGAGAGGGGTATGTCCAGTTGCTGACTGATTTGCAAAGTTAACTCTTTTTTTCTTTCTTCACATATTGGTTCGGTAGAAATTTCCACTTTAAAGATATTACGGTTGATCATACCGAGGCTCAACGTGGACAGAACCTTGTCACTGTGGGTGCTCCAGACCTTTAATGCGGTCCATATGTCATTGTCGTCCAGTTGGATAAAGTTCTCCAGGCACTCCGGATTGTTATAGAAAGTTTCCTTGTTGATGTCATTGTAAAGGAAAAAACGCAATGCCGGTGAAGCAAATAATTCTACACCTTTACTTGCTAATTCTTTGGCACGGAGCAGGGCACTGATGAGCATTTTCTCGTATGCTACGGACGTTTTGTGCAGATATACCTGCCAGTACATTAAACGGCGGGCAGTGAGGAAGTTTTCAATGGAATAGATACCTTTGGATTCTACCACGAGATGGTCTTCTTTCACATCGAGCATCTTGATGATGCGTGCCGAGCCGATGTTACCTTCCGTTACGCCGGTGTAAAAACTGTCGCGGCGAAGGTAGTCCATGCGGTCCATGTCGAGTTGTCCGCTGACCAGTTGGTGCAGGAACTTTTTGGGGTATTCGTCCTTGAATATCTGGATGGCAAGTGTGAGTTGCCCGTTCATTTCTTTGTTGATACGCTCCATCAGCATGAGGGAGATATCCTCGTGAGATACGCCCTGTACGATGGTGTCTTCCAGTACATGAGAGAAGGGACCGTGTCCGATATCATGCATCAGAATGGCTGCCTGTACTGCTTCGGCTTCACTGTCGAAAATGAAGTTTCCTTTGCTGGCGAGCTGCTGGACAGCTTCGCTCGTCAAATGGAAAGCCCCCAACGAATGTTGAAAGCGCGTGTGCTGTGCACCGGGATAAACCACAGACGACAAGCCCAGTTGCTTGATGCGGTTTAAACGCTGCAAAAGGGGATGCCGCACGATGTCGTACAGCAACCCCTTCGGGATATTGATGAACCCGAACACCGGGTCGTTAATGATCTTTCGTTCGAACACGTTGTTAGTGATTAAGGGTAAGTGATAAGTGATTAGGCGTTAATCACTCCCTTCAACTGTTCCGCCATCTGCTGTTGCACTTCCTTGGCGGCATTGCGTGCAGCTTCTGCAAATTTTTCAGTCTTATCCACATAGATGATGCCACGGCTGGAGTTTACAATCAGTCCGCAAGTGGAGTTCATGCCATACTTACAAACTTCTTCCAGTGAGCCCCCCTGTGCACCTACACCCGGCACAAGCAGGAAGTGGTTGGGAACAATCTTGCGGATATCTTCGAAAGCACGGCCTTGTGTGGCACCTACCACATACATCATCTGTCCGTCGTTGGCCCATTCCTGAGACTTGCGCAGTACTTTTTCGAAAAGGCGTTCGCCGTTGGGATCTTCCGTCAACTGGAAGTCGTGGGAGCCTTTGTTGCTTGTCAGTGCCAGGAGGATTACCCACTTGCCTTCATAAGTCAGGAACGGAGTAACACTGTCCTCACCCATGTAAGGGGCTACGGTTACAGAGTCGATGTCCAGTTCGTCGAAGAATGTGCGGGCATACATGGCAGAGGTATTTCCAATGTCACCACGCTTTGCATCGGCAATGATGAATTGGTCGGGATAGTTTTCCTTGATATATTTCACAGTCTTTTCAAAAGCAATCCAGCCTTTCACGCCCATACTTTCATAGAAAGCGAGGTTCGGTTTGTAGGCAATGCAAAGGTCAGCCGTTGCGTCGATGATGGCTTTATTGAAGGCGAAGATCGGATCTTCTTCTTTCAACAAGTGTTCCGGGATTTTCTTGATGTCTGTATCCAGACCTACGCAGAGGAATGATTTCTTACGCTTGATATTTTCAAAAAGTTGTTGTTTATCCATTACTGAATCTATTTAATCTGTTTATAATTCGTTTGGTTATTTCTTGAATAAGTAGCCTTCTATGCGTAACCTGAGAGCATCTTTCCTTTTCTTATTGTAATCCAGAGAGAAACTTGTTAGCATGAAAAGGCATCTGTCGGAATTACATTTAAATCGGGTAGGGGGCATTTGATTATATTTGTGATTATCAAGTGCCTCCATTGTTTTCAGGTCAATGAAGATCGTATCGTTCTTATTATTAGTCTGAGTGGTAAGGGGAACAGGTAGTATTCCTGTTTCCAGATAGTCGTATGGTATGTGGAAGTATCTGTCCTTTATATTTTCATCCGGTACGACTATGAACTGATGGTACCCGTCCGGTATCTGGATGCTGACTTGATGTGAACTCTTGCCGCTGTATGATACGAAGGAATCGGAATCGTCTGTTGTATCGGTAGTACCGTAATTTTTAGAAGAATAGAATGAGGCATCCTTGTCCACAAGGTCGGCTATACTTTTCCGTCCGAACCAGTTGCGCAGATATCTGAACTTGTCGTTTACTTGCACTGACGTTTCTGCCGGGAGCGATTCCATCCAGTCATCGTACTGTTCACGGGTGAGTGGTAGTTTTAAATTAGTGCGTTTCAGCTCTTTCTCTACGCTGCTGCGCATGATATTCCGGGTGATACTTGCATAATTGACTGGCAGTGCTGAAGTTAGCAGAAAGAGGATGGAGAACGAAATCGGTATCCAACTGATGCGCCGGGCTTTAGTGAAGACGAGTCCGATACAAACAATATAGCACCAGATGTTGAGAGTTATAAGGTAAAGGCGATTGATGGTAACGCCGTAATCGTTGAAGCGGCGTATAATGCCGATTGTCATCAGTACCAGCATCGGCAATACCAAAGCGGGTAACCAACGCGCAATCCATTCGTTTATAGGTTTCTTCTCCTGAATACGCACGGGATACAACCCGAATTCAATGGCGATACATCCTGCCATCAGCGCTACCACGAGCCAGGATACCCAGCCTGTGGGCAGTTCCCAACTGATAAAAATGCGGGCTGCATAGACATAAAGCACGAGGAGGTATCCTGCCATGAGCGGGAGAAAGAGAAAATGTATTGTGCCGTTCAGGAACTCCGAGGGTTGCGGTTCTCGGTTATGTTTTTGTTCATCTTTGGGCAGCATGCCAAGGAAGAGTAACATCGGAAGCAATACGCTACATATAATAAGAATATATAGATAGCAATTCCAACTTACATCCACGTTGAAGAGTTGGCGAAGCGAGAACACCAGCAGACTGATTCCACCGCTCATGATAAGCCCCACCACATTGGCCGTGACAAAAGCGCCAACCGTGTATGAAGCGAAGTTCCAGCTTGGAATGTCATTCTTTTCTTTGATGAATGAAAGGAAGAAAGCCGAAAGCCACAGTGCCAGAATGGCGGCTCCGTGGGCTATGCCTATTTCGGTAAGCGACTGTTCCGGTGAAAGGCTGTAGAGGTACACCGCATCGGCAATCAGCAGTACGTGCATTACTATATGTACGATCACTCCTTTTATCTTGCTCTTTATCTCTTCGCTCCACAAGTGGAGAGTGAGTGAGAGCAACGTACCGATAGAAAAATAGTAACCCAGAACCATCACCAGCTTCCTGTCATCATCCAGGTCGGTAGCTACCAAATAGACTAAATAGACGGTAAGTGCAAGGACAAAACATACTGTAGAAGGAAAGCGCCTCAGGCAATTTTGAAACGCTTCCGTCAGGGTATGAAATACTTTATGTAGTAGCTGTCCTTTCATTCGCTCTGCTTCTTAACCTATTGGTTTACAGCTCGCTTTCTTTCAGACGTTCTGCATTTTCCGCTACAATCAGGTGGTCGATACAGTCCTGAATGTCACCGTCCATAAAGGCGGAGAGGTTATAGATGGTATAGTTGATACGATGGTCGGTGATGCGTCCTTGCGGATAGTTGTAGGTACGGATTTTAGCGGAGCGGTCTCCGGTAGATACCATTGTCTTTCGCTTGGAGGCAATATCGTCCAGATATTTCTGATGTTCCTTGTCGTAAATAAAGGTACGCAGACGTGAGAGGGCACGCTCTTTATTCTTCGGTTGGTCGCGTGTTTCGGTACACTCAATCAGGATTTCTTCGGAAGCACCGGTGTTCGGATTTCTCCATACATAGCGCAGACGTACACCGGACTCAACTTTATTTACATTCTGTCCGCCGGCACCACCACTTCGGAAAGTATCCCATTTGATTTCGCCTTCATTAATTACTACATCGAACTCTTCTGCTTCGGGCAGCACGGCTACAGATGCGGCGGAAGTATGCACACGCCCCTGAGTTTCAGTAGCCGGAACACGCTGTACGCGGTGTACACCCGATTCATATTTCAATGTTCCGTACACATTGTCGCCCGTAACGCTGCAAATAACTTCCTTGAATCCACCTGCCGCGCCTTCGTTGACGCTGGATATTTCCATCCTCCAACCTTTTGTTTCGCAATATTTGGTGTACATGCGGAAAAGGTCTCCGGCAAAGATTGCGGCTTCGTCACCACCTGTACCTCCACGAATTTCGAGGATGGCGTTCTTGCTGTCCTGCGGGTCGGCAGGTACGAGGAGGAGTTTGATATGCTCTTCCAATTCCGGCTGGCGTGCCTGACAGGCATCCAATTCTTCGCGTGCCATTTCCCGCATCTCCGGGTCTGCTTCATTGGAGATGATCTCTTTGGCTTCCTCGATGCCGTTCAGCACCTGGATATATTCTTTACGGGCCTCCATCAGGTCGCCCAGTTCTTTGTACTCTTTGGTGAGTTTTACGTAACGCTTCTGGTCGGCAATCACTGCCGGGTCTGTAATCAGCGTCGAAACTTCTTCGAAGCGGGCAACAAGCCCTTCGAGTTTCTCTAATATGGTATTGTTGTCTGCCATTTATTTTATTTGCAAAGTTTTTGTACCCATCCATATCTCCGGGTGGCAACGCCATAAGTTATGACACACCAACCCAACAATGCAAGTATACGCATGAATAGCCTGAAAGAAAATGGTTTCGCTGATAACTGTTCCCACGTATCATACCCCATATCTACGGTGATGAAAAGGCAGAAGAGGCAGCATAAGATATAAATCAGTTTCTTCATTGAATTTAGTATTTGAATTCTCCGAACTCACTATTGATAATCAGTTCTTTCTGGTTGCTTTCTTCAATACGTCCAATAATCTGTGCATCGATGCTGAAGCTCTTGCTAATGGCAATAACTTTCTCGGCATGTTCGGGCGACAGATATACTTCAAGACGGTGTCCCATATTGAATACCTTGTACATCTCTGCCCAGTCCGTATTGCTCTGCTCTTTAATCGTTTTGAACAAAGGAGGAACAGGGAACAGATTATCCTTAATCACGCGGCAATTGTCACCTATAAAGTGCAGCACTTTCGTCTGTGCACCACCCGAGCAGTGTACCATACCGTGGATCTCAGGGCGAAGTGCATCCAGCAACTTCTTCACGACCGGCGCATACGTGCGGGTAGGGGAGAGTACCAATTTGCCTGCATCCAGCGGGCTGTCTTCTACGGCATCCGTCAGTTTCAGACCACCGGAGTAAACCAGTTCTTCGGGCACTGCCTTGTCATAACTTTCGGGATATTTCTCTGCCAGATATTTGGAGAATACATCATGACGGGCGCTGGTCAGTCCGTTGCTGCCCATACCACCGTTATATTCCTTTTCATAAGTAGCCTGTCCGTAAGAAGCCAAGCCTACAATTACATCGCCCGGACGGATATTGGCATTATCAATCACATCGCTGCGCTTCATGCGGCAAGTTACGGTGCTGTCTACGATGATGGTACGTACCAAGTCGCCTACATCGGCAGTTTCACCGCCAGTGGCATATACGCCTACACCCATTTCGCGGAGCTCGGCGAGCAATTCGTCCGTACCGTTGATGATGGCGGAGATTACTTCTCCCGGAATGAGGAGTTTGTTGCGTCCGATGGTAGAAGAAACCAGGATATTATCTACTGCACCTACGCAGAGCAGGTCGTCGATATTCATAATCAGTGCATCCTGTGCAATGCCTTTCCAAACAGAAAGATCACCTGTTTCTTTCCAGTACATATAAGCCAATGAGGACTTCGTGCCTGCACCGTCGGCGTGCATGATGTTGCAATACTCCGGGTCACCGCCCAAAATGTCAGGGATAATTTTGCAGAAAGCCTGCGGGAAAATACCTTTGTCGATGTTCTTGATGGCATTGTGCACATCTTCTTTAGAAGCGCTGACACCGCGCATCATGTATCTTTGGTTACTCATGAGTTGATATGTTTTTTCAATTGAATGTGCAAAGATAGTGCAAAATCTCGATTTTATGAGTAAAAAGAGAATTCATTCTCTTTTTCGAATGTGAGAGATTTGTTTAAACTGAATGCCCCGGCATTTGCATTTTGCTGAGGTGCAGCCTATCTTCACGTAGCAAAAGTAGCGATTATTTTGCTTATAGCCTTGCCTTTGCATAAGAAATTGGAGTTTGGGGCGTCTTCACTTAATCCTTTCATGTTGATAACACTTACCTTTCATCTCTTTCTCTTATACAAGTGATGCAAAAGGTGGCATCTTTTGCATGATGGCTCAGGGAGTTGTGTGAGGGCGGTAGTAATGAAGCAGGGCTGAGGCTTTATTCTTTGCTTCCCAATCCCATAGTCTTCAGTCGTTCCCAAATGGTTTTCTTCTGGGATAATGCTACTAAGGCAACGCCCATCAGGCAACAGGCACAGCGCAATTCTTTAGGGGAAAGCGTATCCAGATTATCTGCGATAGCAGGCAGAGAATAGTTTTCTTCAAAAAAAGAAAATACATCGGCTGAGTTTTCTAAGTCGGTTTTCATTTGGCAAGAGCAGGTAAAGTCTACATTCATCGTGTTATAAATTTAAAATTGTAGTTTGTCCTAAGTTTCTTTATAATGAAAAAAGGGCGTGGGTACTATTGTTATATTATTCTTCCCAAAGGCTCTGGTAAACCCACCAAGAAAATAATAAGCAATAGCCCCACGCCGGAACGTATATAACAAAGTTATATGCAATCCAGCCGTGGAGTCTTTCACCTACTATTCGTTCTTGTAAAAATTTACCAGATTTTTTGGAAAACGAATAATAAAATGATCTCCAAATCACAAAGTATATTTCTCCACTTATTGAAGAAATATGCAACAAAGATACAGGAATTTTTAATATGGATGTATATAATGAGGACGAAAATGTATTAATTACGGGATGGTAATGAATCAAATGATCAAGTGATACTATCTTAATTCTCCTCCTCTTGGGAGGAGGAGTACCCGAAGGGGGAGGTGGTAGGTGAGAAAATAATTCCTTATTTATATGATTCATAGGTATTTCTTGCTTTACCTACCACCCCGCCCTTTGGGCACCCCTCCTCCATCGGAGGAGGGGAATTGAGATACTCTATTTACATAATAATTGAGATACTCTATCTATTTAATATTGGAATTATCATTTGGCTCATACCTCACCCTGTAATATATCTCCTCAATTTTCTTTTTTTTCTTTCCTCTGCAACTAATTCCCCAACCGGGCGTCTTATGTATAAAAGACTATCTTAAGATGGAACAAAATAATAAGGAAAAACAGTTCACTTCCCTCATTGAGGAATATAAGCGAGTGATCTATAAAATCTGCTACATGTATGCTACGGACGGGGATAATTTTAAAGATCTCTACCAGGATGTAGTAATAAACCTTTGGAAAGGCTTCGAGGGTTATGAAGGAAAGGGTAAACCTTCTTCGTGGATTTACCGTGTGGGATTGAATACCTGTATCTCCTTCTATCGCCAGCAGCAACGCCGGGGCGAACATACTTCCTTGGATTCCCTCTACGGCTTGGAAGCAGAAGATAGTGAAACGACCAAACGCTTGAAAGAGATGTATCGCCTCATTGCGGGACTGGACAAGTTTGAACGTGCCGTCATCTTGCTGTGGCTGGATGAAAATTCTTACGAAGAGATTGCGGAAATTGTCGGTGTGCCACGCAATACCGTAGCTTCAAGATTGAAACGAATTAAGGATAAACTTACAAAACAAGCGAATAGCTAAAATAAAACAGATTATGGAACTGGAAGAATTAAAACAAAATTGGAATATAATGGAAGAAAGGCTCGGGCGTCTGGAAATGGACCAGCGCCAGCAACTAAATAATAAGGTGGTCAGTAAAGTTAAGAAGGTCCAGGATCGTGTGTTGCGTCGATTTACGATTGTAGTGATCTGTTTACCTTTCTTTTGCTGGTATATTGTTCATAATCAGATGTGTGATTTTAGCATGTCAACGTGGGTGCTGTTGTTTCTGTTTGTAGCTGTGATAATAGCCCGACAATTCACATGGATGTTGCTGTTAAGGAAGATTGATTGCCTGAAGATGACTGTGCGTGAAGTGTGTCTGGCGGAGAGCCGTTTCCGGATGTCTTTCAAAGTGGGGATAGCTGTGAGTGTGTTGTGTGCCGTACCTTTACTGGCAAGTATGATATGGGATATGTCCCAGATGGGGGATCGCTATATATTGATAGGTGCCTGGACTGGTCTTGTCGTAGGAACGCTGATAGGAATTCGTTTGTTCCTCAAAGCATGGAGCGGGATAAAAGAATTGAAAGAGGCAATAACGGATTTGCAGTAGTCATCTTAAAAAATGAAAGTACCCCTTCCACTCTGAAAACTCGAATAGATCGGAGTTTTCGATGAGTGGAAGGGGTACTTGTTTTTTATAGAACCGTTTGTTACGGTAGGAATATGCTTATTTAGAACTGTACCTGCGGTGCTGTTTCGGCTCCTTCGGAAGCTTCAAAGTAAGCACGCTTTTCGAAACCGAACAGACTTGCAAGAATGTTTCTCGGGAAGCGGCGAATAGCAGTATTGAAATCCTTTGCTGCATTGTTGAAGTTGGTACGTGCCACGTTGATACGGTTTTCAGTACCTTCCAATTGAGCTTGCAGTTCCAGGAAATTCTGGTTTGCTTTCAAGTCGGGGTAATTCTCAGTAATGGCAAGCAACTTACCCAATGCAGAAGTTACCGCACCTTGAGCTTTCTGGTATTCAGCCAACTTTTCCGGAGTCAGATCATTAGCATCTACTTTAATTTGAGTAGCCTGGCTGCGAGCCTCTACCACACCTTCCAAAGTTTCTTTTTCATGAGAAGCGTATCCTTTTACCGTACTAACCAGATTCGGAATCAAGTCGGCACGGCGTTGATATTGTGTTTCAACGTTTGACCATTGTCCGCTTACGTTTTCATCCATAGTTACCAGTCCGTTATAACCAGTGACACCCCAAATGACGAGGAGAGCTAAAACAACAAGAATGATAATAGTTGATTTCTTCATACTTTTCTTTTATTAAATGATTATACAATTTATATATTTCTGCGGTGTATCAGAATCGGGAACCGGCGCCTCCGCCACCTCCCATACCTCCACCGAAGCTGCCTCCGCTGAAGCCACCGCCTCCTCCGCCGAAGCCTCCGCCACCACCGAAGATGACCGGACCTCCGCCACCACCTCCGCGATAGTTTTCATCATACGACTGTTTGCGGCGTACTACCTTGTGTCCGCAGTTGCGGCAAGTGTAGGTAACATCTTCCGTTTTTACTCCGTTGATCCGTGAAACCACTTTGCTGCTGGTACGTTGCAATTTATGCTGTCCGCAGTTGGGACATTTGCTTGCGGCACGTGCCGCCATCCAACCGATTCCTCCGGCAACAACAAAGAATCCGATAACTGCTGCCAGAATGCCGAAGAAGGAAATGTCTTCTTCATCATCTGTATCATTCACCATGCTGCCGTCCAGTCTGCCGCATACGGCACGCACACCGGCAACCATACCCGCATCCCAGTTACCATCTTTCAGATAAGGAATCATGTCGCGCGTCTGGATACGTTTACAGATGGCATCGGGCAGATCTCCTTCCAGTCCATAACCTGTGTAGAACTGGATGCAGCGCTGGTCGGTCACCAGAAGAATGACCAGACCATTATTCTTTCCTTTCTTTCCTACACCCCATTCATTGAGCAGGCGGTGTGCAAAGTCAAAGCAATCATCATTGCCGATAGACGGAACTACGGCAACTACTGTCTCGATGCCGGTCTGTTGTTCCAATGCATACAGCATACGGTCGATGCTGTCGCAGGCAGCCTGAGAGAGGATGCCGTCCGGATTGCAGACATAGCGCATTTTGTTCTGAAGATGTACTTTGGGGATATTGTCTGTAGTATAGACTTTCTGTGCCTGCATGGATAGCAGCAGGCATAGGAATAAACTTATGGAGATTAATCTTTTCATACTAATGTATTTGTGTGGCGAATATAGGAAAAATCACATCAATAGATGTATTTTCCTACAAAATTCTTCACACGTTCGGTGTATTCCTCCGGGTGATCCTTGTAGGACATGGCGTGTGTGGCACCGGGGGCAAGCCACAATTCTTTGGGTTCCGATTTTGCCTCGTAGAGGGGATATACCATCCAGGTGGGCACGTATGTATCTGCATCGCCATGAATGAAGAACATCGGCAGTTTGCATTTCCTGACCTGATTTAGCGAAGAAGCTTCCTTGAAGTTCCAGCCGTATTTCGCGTTGCACAGCCAACTGGTAGTGTACATCAACGGGAAAGGAGGCAGCCCGAACTGCCCTTTCAACTCGTAGGAGAATTCGTCCCATACGCTGGTATAACCGCAATCTTCCACAAAACATTTCACAAAAGGTTGTTGAGGTTCACCGGATACCATCATAGTGGTGGCGGCACCCATAGAGATGCCATGTACTACCATCTGGGTATTTCCGCCGTAAATATCGTTGGCAATGTTCATCCAGCGCAATACGTCCAACCGGTCTTTCCAGCCCATTTGAATGGCAGGTCCTCCGCTTAATCCCTGATTTTGCAGGTCGGGCAGCAGAATGTTATACTTTAAATCTTTGTTGTAAAGGTAACCTATCATCAACATGCGGATGCAATCGTCCGTATAACCATGCACGATGACGGCTGTTTTGTGGGTAGGTTCGGGAGCGGCTGCGTATATGGCATGCAGTTGCACCCCGTCAGGGTTGATAATAAAGGTATCCCGTAAAGCACCGACAGTTTGCAAACTATCTATCCAAGGCTTGATTTGCGGGTACTCGCTGAGCATATACTCGTAGGAGCCGGGAATATCTTTCCCTTTGTTGTGCTCCGGTCTCAGCGAGTAGCCGAGCATGTAGAAACTCGCACCTGTGAGGGCAATAATGATAACTGCTAACAGTCCGAGCAGACTGTACTTGATACCTTTCTTCATCTTTCCTTCCTTTCACTCTATTTGTTCCATATTTCCCATGCGGCAAATGCTTGCAACAACAGCATTTCCAGTCCGTTTTTAGTAACGGCGCCGTGAGCCTCACCTTTTTTCATGAAAAGGGTTTCATTGGGATTATATAACAAATCGTAGAGTAAATGGTTGGGAGTTAATTGATCATAAGGAATATCCGGACAGAAATCCACTTTAGGATACATGCCTACGGGTGTACAGTTTACGATAATAGTATATTCCTGCATGATCTCCGGTGTCAGTTCGTCATAAGTGAGGTAAGACGATTCCTTTTTCGTACGCGATACGAATACGCTTTCGATGCCCAGATTGGCCAGTCCGCGATAGACGGCTTTGGATGCACCGCCTGTACCCAGAATCAGCGCCTTCTTGTGATGGGGTTGCAGCAAAGGCTCAATGGACTGTGTAAATCCTATGATATCCGAGTTGTAGCCGACAAGCTTTACTTTTCCCTTCGGCTGGCGGATAATTTTGATGACGTTCACTGCGCCGATCTTTGCGGTATCTTTGTCCAGTTCGTCAAGAAAGGGGATGACCTGCTCCTTGTACGGGATGGTCACATTAAGTCCGCAGAGGTTGGGATTTTCCTCTATGACTTCCATAAAGTCATTGATGTTGGGTATCTCAAAGTTTACATATTCGGCGTCGATATTCTCCGATTTGAACTTTTCATTGAAATATCCGATGGAAAACGAATGTCTCAGCGGATAGCCTATTAAACCGTATTTCTGCATAATTCTCTTAGTGTGCTAACGTTAATAATACTATGTATAAGGTGGTAGAGCGGTAATGTGATAGGTGATATCACTTATCACTCTATCACTTTGTCACTTTATCACTCTATTTAGTCGCAGTATAAAGAGTGCATATACCGAATGTCAGTCTGCGGAAATTAACCTGACTGAAACCTGCTTTGCGAATAACTTCCTGCATCACTTCGCCTTGCGGGAAAGCACGGATGCTTTGGGGCAGGTAGGTGTAAGCACTATTGTCTTTTGACAGGCATTTGCCGAGCAGGGGGATGACTACTTTGGAGTAGATGGTGAAAAGTTGTTTCATCGGAAAACGGTCCGGTGTGGAGAGTTCCAGGATGACGAGATGTCCTCCGGTTTTCAGCACGCGGCACATTTCCGCCAACCCTTTGTCCAACCCTTCGAAGTTGCGGATACCGAACGCTACGGTTACAGCATCGAACGTGTCATCGGCAAATGAGAGAGAGGTGCAGTCCTCCCGGGCAAAGGATATTTTGTCCGAAAGGTGCGCCTGTTTTACTTTATTACGTCCCACGTCCATCATTCCCTCTGAGATGTCGGTGCCTATCAGTTCGTCAGGCTGCAACTCGCGGCAGGCAAGAATGGCAAAGTCACCTGTACCGGTGGCTACGTCCATGATGCGCTTCGGTTGGAAAGGCTTTAACCAATTGATCGCTTTCCGGCGCCAACTGCGGTCGATGCCTAATGAAAGGGTATGGTTCAGCTTATCATAAGCAGGAGCAATGTTGTCGAACATTTCTTCTACCTGTTCACTCTTCTTTCCGTCTTCACCGTAAGGTTTGATATGTTCCTGGGGATAATCCATGTTGATAGTGTTTAGTGGTTAGTGATAAGTGATTAATAAATCTACTAATCACTTATCACTAAACCGTTTATCACTTATTTAAGTATTCCGTTACGTTCTTTTCAATGCGTGAAGCAATGTTGCTGGTATCTTCTTTCACGAATTGCTCTCCGGTGATATGCTCGTACAGTTCAATGTAACGCTCACTGATGGATGCTACGATTTCGTCTGTCATTTCCGGAACTTGTTGTCCTTCCTTGCCCTGGAAACCATTGTCCATCAACCATTCGCGAACGAATTCTTTAGAAAGTTGTTTCTGTGCTTCGCCTTTTTCAAAGCGTTCCTGATAACCTTCAGAGTAGAAGTAGCGGCTGGAGTCCGGTGTATGGATTTCGTCCATCAGGTAAATAGTACCGTTGTGCTTACCGAATTCATACTTCGTATCTACCAGAATCAGACCACGTTCTGCTGCGATCTCAGTTCCTCTGTTGAAGAGTGCCATGGTGTATTTTTCCAATATGGCATATTCTTCGGAAGTAGCCAGACCTTTAGCAAGGATTTCTTCTTTTGAAATGTCTGTGTCGTGTTCACCGATTTCAGCTTTCGTAGTCGGGGTGATGATGGGTTCGGGGAACTTCTGGTTTTCCTTCATTCCTTCGGGCAACTTCACACCACAGATTTCGCGTACACCGCTCTTGTAAGTACGCCATGCGCTACCGCAAAGATAACCGCGTACAATCATTTCGATGGGGAAACCTTCGCACATCACACCTACCGTTACCATCGGGTCGGGTGTAGCTGTCTTCCAGTTGGGGCAGATATCAGTAGTAGCATCCAGGAATTTGGCTGCAATCTGATTCAACATTTGTCCTTTGAAAGGAATACCTTTCGGCAAAACAACGTCAAATGCAGAGATACGGTCGGTTGCTACCATAACCAGCTTTTCACCATTGATGTTATAAACATCGCGTACTTTTCCGTGGTATACACTTTTCTGTCCCGGAAAATTGAAATCAGTTTTTGTTAATGCTTTCATATTACAGTTCTTTAGCTACGAGCTACAAGCTACAAGAGGCTGCGCTCGTATTGTTTATTTTTAATGAGTTTATTAGGCCACAAGTCATTCTTATTATTTCATTTAGGGCATTTGAACTATTAGCATATTCTTCAGAAGTTATATAATGTAATTTCTCTGAGATAATAAGGAATGTTTCCAATTCGCTTGCCGAGCCTAAAGAAATATATAAAAATTGCATAAATTCTGCTTTATTTTTTCTGCCTGAACCTTCTGCAATATTGGCCGGGATTGATGTAACGCATCTTCTGATTTGATTAGTTATAGCATATAGTTCTTCTTTAGGGTATTGCTTGGTTAATTCATAGACTGATATGACTAACTCTATACTCTTTTGCCATACTTTTAAATCTTTATGCGTCCTAATTTCTCCCATTTATATTATTTTCTTTTCACTGCTTATTGCTGTCCCCTTACTTGTAGCTCGTAGCTTGTCTCTTGTAGCTGCTTCGAACTTCTCGTAGGCATCTACAATGCGGGTTACCAATTGGTGACGCACAATATCTTTCTTGTTCAGTTCCACAAAGCTGATGCCTTTCACACCTTTCAGGATGCGGAGTGCCTGTACCAGTCCCGAAGTCTGGGAAGAGGGCAGGTCGATCTGCGTCATATCTCCCGTTACAATCATCTTGGTGTTCATACCCATGCGGGTGAGGAACATCTTGATCTGCTGGGTAGTGGTGTTCTGCGCTTCATCCAGAATTACGACTGCATCATTCAACGTCCTTCCGCGCATAAAGGCGAGGGGAGCAATCTGAATGACGTTCAGCTCCATGTATTCTTTCAGCTTGGCAGCAGGAATCATATCCTGCAAGGCATCATACAACGGTTGCAGATACGGGTCTATCTTATCCTTCATGTCACCGGGCAGGAATCCAAGCTTCTCACCGGCTTCCACGGCGGGGCGACTGAGGATGATTTTCTTGATCTCTTTATTTTTGAGGGCACGTACGGCAAGGGCAATGGCAGTATACGTCTTTCCCGAACCGGCAGGACCTATGGCAAATACCATGTCGTTCTTGGCGAAACCTTCTACCAGTTTAAGCTGATTTTCACTGCGGGGGATGATCGGTTTGCCTGTCACGCTGAATACGATGACGTTACCCGACTTTTCTGCTTGCGGTGCATTTCCTTTGATGATGTCGATGATCACCTCTTCTTTCAATGAGTTGTATTCGGCGCAGTATTTTTCCAGCTTGGTAATGTTTTCTTCGAATGCGCACATCTCTTCTTCATCTCCCAACACTTTGATGACATTGCCGCGTGCAACAATGCGCAGTTTGGGGTACAAAGCTTTTATCAACTGCATATTGGCGTTATTCACACCGTAAAAGATAACCGGGTCGATATCCTCAAGAACAATCAGTTTTTCTATCATTGAATTGTTTATAAGTTCATGTCGTTTTATAGGTAAAACAGTTGCAAATTTAGTGAAACGTTTGGATACTTAGCTGGTTCCGGCTGTTTTTTTTGTTGCAGGCTTCACGATGACGCCTTTTCCATTCTTGGTGCAGTGAATACACTCTTTGCGGAGTGTCCTTTCTTTGAAATCGAAAATGAGATTGGGGTTGAAATGCTGTCCGTTGATGCGGGTTTCAAAATGAAGGTGTTCGGTGCTGGCCCGTCCGGTACGTCCGGTCAGTGCAATGGGTTGTCCGGCCTTAACGACGTCACCACTCTGAACAAGATTCTTAAAATTATGGCTGTATATCGTTTCCAATCCCGAAGAATGGCGCACAACGATTACGTTGCCGTAAGCACTGTAAGGCTTCGACATACGTACAATGCCATCGAAAGCACTGCGTATCGTGTCTTTGGCGCAAGTTTTGATATCAATACCCGAGTGACGGCCGCCACCACGTCCGTAAGGAGAAATCACTTTTCCTCCGGGAAGTGGAAAGCAATAGGCAGTATCAGGTATTTGCTCCAGATGCAATTCTAACAATTTATCGTTATCGAAAAGTCCCGGTGTAGTAACCCGGATATGATTGATTTCCATTTGCGAGAAGCTCGGTTTCTCCTCAGGCGGAGTATAAGCCAGTGCGAATGACAGCAGCAGAAAGAATATGTTCATGATTAAAGGTCCTTCTCGTTATTCAAAATAGATAATTTCTCCTCCATTCGAAGAAGTATATTTTTTCAGTAACTCCTGTATCATCTCGGCAGCTTCCCGCAGACCTTCCTGTCCGCTGTAACCATTGACGATGGCAAGGATATGCTGGGTGCCTAAATCCATTTTAGTACGTTCGTTGTCGCTGGTAGGAGTACCGATACCACCTACGGCATCGCGATAGACCGGAAGTCCTTCGATGTTCAGCACGCCCCGTCCGATACCTTCGAATGGTTCTTCAGCGCGTCCAACTCCCAGTTTGAGGTCAGTGCCCTGTATCTTGTCCGCGTCGAAACCACCGATGGAATAACCAGTGCGCAGGGATACCAGATTAATCAGGTCAACCAATGTATCTATTTGGTAAAGGGCAATTCCGCGCATCAGACGGCGGCGCAAGGCTTCGGCAGAAGGACGGTAACGGCTGGGGTCTTTACCGCAACGTTTATAAGCTTCCCGGGTAGCTGCAATGGCGGGTTGCAGTTTGATGTCCTCCGGCTGGGTGGTGGAAGTCAGTTCCTGGGTGAAAGTATTGATTTCTTCCCAAAGTCCTTCGCAAAAGGCTGTATTGGTAACTTCTGCATAGACGGCTGCACCTTTGAAGATGGGGCAGGCATTCTTTATTTCTTCTGATACGGTGATCTGGTACATAAACTAAAACTACTATTTAAACTTTTCATGTAAAACAAAAATAAGATAATCACTCCGCAACTGATGGCAGCATCCGCTAAATTGAATACCGGACTGAAGAATACAAAATTGTCCCCTCCTATAAATGGCATCCAGCCTGGCCAGTTAAACTCAAAAAGAGGAAAGTAGAACATATCGACCACTTTTCCATGCAGCCAACCGGTATATCCTTCCCCTATAGGTACGAAAGTAGAAATTTCAGCGGGTGTACTCTTGCTGAAAATAACGCCATAGAATATGCTGTCGATGATATTCCCGATAGCTCCTGCCAGTATCAATGAAATACATGCAATATAGCCACGCTTATATTTAGCTTTAATAAGTATGACGATATACCATCCAATTGCGATAGCAAATATTGTGCGGGCAATAGTCTGAATGGCTTTAGGCACTATCTGCATACCGAAAGCCATACCGGGATTTTCTATAAAGCGAAGATAAAACCAATCCGTGATATGAATGCTTTCATTATAAAACATATTCGTTTTAACTTCAATCTTTATGACTTGGTCAAGAATCAAAATTCCCAGTACAATGAGAATCGATAGTTGCCCTTTGGACAAAATGTTCTTCATATTAAAAAGTTATGGTTTTGTGTCTACTATCATAATTCCCGATAGTATACGTCCTGATTTAATCCCCAGTCGTCTTGCCGAGAAAAATTCTTCGTGCCTCATATAGGTACAAATGCCAGATGTTTCTATTTGCTCGCCGGGTACACCGAAGTCGAGCAACTGCATCCGGTTTGCAGCCCACAGGTCGATATGATGCTTATGTGTTTCCGGTTTCCATTCTGATATATAATCCATTGCAAAACCGTTCATGCGGAAAGCTTCGTACACTTCTTCGCCCACTTCAAAAGAAGGCAAGGATATGCCGGGGCCGATACAAGCGATTACGTCTTTTCCATCGGTTCCGTAGAGTGCCCGCATCCTGTCGAGAGTGTGTCCGACTATGTAATTCACTGTTCCACGCCAACCTGCATGGGCGGCGGCTACCACTTGGTTCTTGCGATCATACAACAGGATAGGAATACAGTCTGCCGTAGAAATGCAAATGCAGCAACCCGGTTCCTTTGTGATTAGTGCATCCACCCCTTGCAGCATGACCGTTCGCTCGTCAGATGTGGCATTGAGATACTTTTCATCAATCACCTCCACCTTTGTACCATGTGTCTGGAACGGAATGACTAATTCTTTAGGCTGTTGAGGCATGGAGTTGCAGAGCAATTCCTGATTGCGACGGACAGATTCTGCATCATCCCCCGTGTAAGGCGTACAGTTGAAAGAGGCATAATCTCCTTTGCTGAAACCTCCCCGACGGGTAGTTGCGAAACAAAAAATGTTGGAGTACGGTGTCATAACCCCGTATCCCAACATTCGTTTATCTTCTGTCAGAGCAATCATTGCTTGTCATCCTCCCAGTCCTCTTCCTCATACTCAAAGTCTTCCAGGTCTTCCACGTCCTCGTCATCTTCCACATATTCATAGCTGAGGTCTTCATCCTCACCCATATCTTTCAGCTCTTGCTGGAGTTTGCTTACATCCTTCGGACGGTGAACGATAGCTTCTATTTTGTTGCTATCCTTATTCAACTCTTCCCAAAGAATATCTTTCAGCACGGAAAGTCCCATACCGGTAATGGAAGAAATGAATACATGGGGAACGTTTGCAGGGAGTGTAGGCTCTATTTCGTCCATCAATTCCTGATCGAGCATATCGCTCTTGGTGATGGCAAGTACCCGTTGTTTGTCCAGCATTTCAGGATTGAAAGTGCTCAGTTCATTCAACAGGATTTCATATTCTTTCCGGATATCGTCGCTATCGGCAGGCACCATGAAGAGCAACAGAGAATTACGCTCGATATGGCGCAGAAAGCGCAATCCCAAACCTTTTCCTGCACTGGCTCCTTCAATGATACCGGGAATGTCCGCCATGACAAACGACTTGCTGTCACGGTAAGAAACAATACCCAGGTTGGGTTCCAATGTGGTGAATGGATAGTTGGCTATCTTGGGCTTGGCGGCAGATACGGAAGCAAGCAAGGTTGATTTTCCGGCATTCGGGAAGCCTACCAGACCTACGTCTGCCAAGAGTTTCAGCTCCATGATTACTGTCATTTCCTGCATCGGTTCGCCCGGTTGTGCAAAGCGGGGTGCCTGACGGGTGGCTGTCTTGAAGTGCCAGTTACCCAGTCCGCCGCGTCCACCTTTCAGCAGAACTACTTCTTGTCCATGCTCGGTGACGTCACAGATATATTCGCCTGTTTCGGCATTGTATACCACTGTGCCACAGGGAACTTCAATAATCTTATCTTCTCCATCCTTACCAAAACTGCGGTTCTTGGAACCGGATTCTCCATGTCCGGCCAGTGCATGGCGGTCGTAGCGCAAATGCAACAGCGTCCAGTAGTTACGGTTACCGCGTAGGATAATGTGACCTCCTCGTCCTCCGTCACCTCCGTCGGGGCCGCCATTGGGTATGTATTTCTCACGTCTCATGTGCGTAGAGCCTCGTCCGCCCTTTCCGGAGCGGCAATATATCTTTACGTAGTCAACAAAGTTCGATTCAGCCATTTCTTTCCTTACGATTGATTTTAAAATACTTATTTTCTTTTTCGATGCAAAAGTAACGATTCTCCAAGACTACCTCAAACTTTTTTATTCCTTTTTATTTATTAATCCGTAGCGGAGGGCATTTCTAACTTATTTTTAGCACTACTCGTCTATAAACGGTAAGTGCCGGAGTTGCTTCATCCGTCAATTCTAAAATGATATGTATGTTTTGGCCCGCAGCATCAGCAGGAATATGCACTTTGCATTTTTCCGCATTATCCCCTTCTATTTTTACTTCACCTTTGTAACTGCTTGGTTCAGTATAAACACTCCACTTGTATATCAGCTTGTTACCATCAGGATCAGTTGAACCGCTGGCATCTAAAACCATGGAATTTCCGGCTTTTACCTTCTTAAAGATACACTTTAGCGAACGGTCTCCATCAAGCACTGCATGCGGATGGTGATTCACCGCTTTATAATCATCGGTTGTAGTCCACAACATACGTGCTGCAAAATTATTCCAGATGTGCTGCTGCCATTTGTTGATGGCGGCACAGCCCTCTTTGCAGCTTCCATGCATATAATAAGGGTCATATTGTGTTTCATCTTTCCCGCTGCGCACTATAAAATCCATGCCTCGTATACCACTCGTCTTTTGATTGGAGAAACGACCGCCCCATCCTCCATATTCAAGTGAATCGGGTACGTTCAGGCCATTGGCATATACATAAAAGAAAGCAGGAGAGTCACCTTCCGTTGCCCACTTCCGGTCAGGATAATGCTTGCCTAATGGCTGATGACTTTGAATATTCTGTTTAAGCCATTGATCGGAGGGTCCCCAACCATATACTTCTTTGTTTCTGATATATGCTATTTCCGGGAAGTTCTTGGCTATCCAGGCTCCGGCATCATCTTGCCCTAGAACATCATATATGCGGATTTTTGCAGTAAACTTCTTAAGGTCTTTCTCGCTGCGTGTATGCTTCACTTTCCATAAAGCTTGCGCTATCGTATTCATTCCACCCCAAGCTGCAAGCCATATGGGGCGTTGATCCTTTTTCTTATCAACTACCGAGATTATCAGTTCTGATCCCGGAGAATCTTTACCTTGACCTACTCCGGTCATGTTAGAGGAAGGTTGCCCTCGTTTAATAATTGCCCGCAGTTGATTCAAACTGGGATACCCTTCTGCATGTTTATTCAAGCGAGGCAGAACTTCTCCAAATTGTTCTACTACCTCTGAAATTTTAGCTGTTTTATCTGGGTCATCCATCCAGACTTGTGAACTGATTAACCCCTCAATGTCGATTACATTTGAGCATAATAACAAGTGTATCATTGACTGGATATCATCCGGATCAGTTCCCCCTAAATCAGTGGTTACAATCAGCCGATGTTTGTCCTCATTAGCCACTTGCGCCTCTGAATAAAGGCTCCATGCTGTAAGAAAGAAAAAGAAGAAAAGTACTTTTTTCATGGCATTTAAAGATTATTTTTGCAAATTTACCACCAAAATGTGAATAACACTCTCTATTTTTATATACGAATATAATGAATTCCGAGAAATGTTACAGTTTTGATAAGTTCCGTGAGGAGTTTAAACCTTATGGACTTACATGTGAGACATGGATACCCCGTGTTATGCCCAGATACGATAGGCATAATGAAATAGAGTTAAATTACCTGCCCCAAGGGAATATCACTTACTTGCGACACAACGAAAAAATAACGATACCCAATAAGCGGTTTACGATATTCTGGGGACTTATTCCTCACCAAATAATTCATTATGAGAATGTAGAAAAGTATTATGTATGTACCATTCCTTTTGCTCATTTTTTATCCTGGAAGCTTCCGACACAGTTTGTAGACAGCTTGCTCAGAGGAGATATTCTATATGAACAAACAGATGAATATTCTCAATATGATGAGTTCTTACTAAATAATTGGTTGAAAGATAGCGGCGTTAATATGCAATCGGATCTTATTTTATTAGAAATGCAGACCAGAATTACTCGTATGGCTCATCACTTGCAGTCTTCAGATGATGGTATAGCATTGGCTTCATACCAAACGACACTTATTGAAAAAATAACCATATATCTTACTAAGAATTATTGTAATGATATTAAAGCCAATGATATTGGTGATGCAGTAGGTCTGCACCCTGATTATGCCAATCATATATTTAAGAAGGCATTTGGTACTACAATAAGTGACTATATTGCTGAGTTAAGAATAGCTCATGCACAACGTAAATTACTGACTACAGACATGAGCATTACCAACATTGCATACGAATGTGGATTCAATTCTATAGCTCGGTTTAATGCTACATTCTTTAAGAAAATCCAATGTACCCCGCGTGAATATAAAAAGAAGATCGTGAAATAGTTTCTTGTTATTTTAGGGCAGACGGGAGAATAACAAAGCGCGGTAATATCATTTTCATGGGTATTACCGCGCTTCTAAATTATGATTGTGTTACTTTACTTTGCAGCGTCGATTGCAGCGCAAACATCAGCAAAGATTTCCTCCAATGCACCTTGTCCTTTGATGTGTTGGTATTGTCCTTCCTGCTTGTACCAGTCAATCAGCGGAGAAGTCTGTGAATGATAAACATGAAGACGTTTCTTGATAGTCTCTTCGTTGTCATCGGCACGACCGGAATCCTTACCACGTTTGATGAGGCGGACCATCAGTTCGTCTTCAGGTACATCCAGGTCAAGCATAACGCTTACTCCCTGATTTCTTTCAGCAAGCATTTTCTTCAGAGCTTCTGCCTGTGCAATCGTACGAGGAAAACCGTCGAAGATTACACCTTTGCTGTCTTCAAAGCTGTCGAATACACTTGCAAGGATATCAATCATCAGGTCGTCAGGGATCAACTGACCTTGATCGATATAACTTTTAGCTGTTTTGCCCAGTTCTGTGCCGTTCTTGATTTCTGCACGCAACACGTCACCGGTTGAGATGTGGTTAATACCGTACTTTTCTACGATTTTCTCACTTTGTGTTCCCTTTCCTGAACCGGGAGCACCGAAAATTACAATGTTCAACATTTGTGATTTACAATTTAACTGTTACTTATATTATACCTAATTCAAAATTCTTTTCTACAAATCATGTCTTTGACCTTATTCGTGTAGCCTTACTCCGTATCATGTCCGTACATGCCCCGTGCTTGGTCCGTATCTTCTCTGTACTTGCTCCGTGTCTTCTCCGTATAAAGGTACTTTTATACGAAGGAGGTACGGACCGGGTACGGACCAGACACGGCTCGGGTATGGTTCTGAACCTTTTAATCTACAACTGTATAAATGTCCGCATAATTGCGCCCGAAGCCGTCATAATCCAATCCATAACCTACAATGAAGTCATTGGGAATTTCCATGGCTACGTATTCGATATTCAAATCTACTTTCAATTTCTCGGGTTTCACCAGCAACGAAGCAATGTGAATCTCTTTCGGGTTACGTGTGCCCAGCGTGTCCAGCAGACGTTGCATAGTCAGGCCAGTATCTACAATATCTTCCACAATCACTACCGTGCGGTCTGTCAGATCTTCGGTAATTCCGATTACTTCCTTGATAACTCCGGTAGAGGACACCCCCTGATAAGAAGCCAACTTCACGAAAGAAATTTCGCAGGGAATAGTAATGTTTTTCATCAGATCAGCAGTAAACATAAACGAGCCGTTCAGGACGCTGAGAAACAGAGGATTTTTACCAGCCAGATCGCGGTTGATTTCATTTGCAACGCGGGTTACTTCTTTCAGAATGTCCTGTTCCTTGATGGAAACAGTGAACTTTTTGTCTTTTATTTGTATGGTGTCCATAAGGGATCGATTTTTAAAATTGGCACAAAAATACAATTTTTATTCTACTCCATGCATCATCTTCTGTAATTTCTTTGAGAGCAGGAAGAGGATAAGGGAGGCTACGCCGGACATGATAACGAATACCATAAAGAAGTCGAACATAGTTTCAATGCGGAATCCAAGCAGGGTTTTCACCTTTCCGTCTTCGGGATAAAGACCGCCTAAAGTTCCTGCAAATTTATTGGCTGTAGAGGTGGAAAGATACCAGATTCCCATCATGAGAGAGGCAAAACGGACAGGGGTGAGTTTGTTTACCATGGATAAACCGATAGGGGAGAGGGCTATTTCTCCCATAGTATGGATGAAATAAAGTCCGGTTAGCCAGATAAGGCTGACTTTTACACCAGGCTGTACATCTTTCACACCGAAACAAATGACTAAATATCCCAATGAGAGCAGCAACAAACCAATAGCTTGTTTGGTGGGGGAAGCCGGCTCCATGCCTCGTTTGTTCAGCGCACCCCATACACTGGGCATAATGGCTGCCAGTATAACTACGAAGAACGGATTGAAAGATTGTATCCAGGAGGCAGGCATTTCCCAACCGAGGATTGTACGGTCGGTTTGTTCGGCAGCAAAAAGGGTGAGCGAGGCACCTGCTTGTTCGTAGGCTGCCCAGAAGAATATAACGAAGAAAGCGATAATGTAAATAACGAAGATACGGTCACGCTCTATCTTTGTCAGAGAGCCATCCAGCAGAATGCTGACGGGGAAGACGATACAGGCTGTGAATATCCCTATACTGACCCAATCGTTGCCGAAACACCAGTAGAAGAATAAGGCAAGGGCAATGGTCAGTGCTCCGAGAAGCAAATTATTGCGCATCTTCTTATCTTTATCTATGGCTGTTTGCTGAACTGTTTTATGTTCTTTCGGTTGCTCCCGTTTGGCGTCCGGAATAATGCCGAGCGGCTTTCCGTCAGGACCGATCAGATACTTGTTCTTTTGCGTTTCAAATAGAATTACCGTGAAGATTGTAACGATCGCTGCAATCAGGAATCCCCATTTGAAATCATTGGGATCACCCGTTTCACCGAAGTAACCGCAAACCAGCGGGGCAAAGAAAGAACCCACATTTACACCCATATAGAATATCGTATAAGCAGAGTCTAGGCGTCTGTCTCCCGGTTCATAAAGTTGTCCGACCAATGACGAAACTGTAGGCTTAAAGCAGCCATTTCCTAAAATCAAGAAGGTGAGTCCCCCATACATCAACCAGTGGGAAAGCTCTTTAGTATCCAGCATCGACGCACTGAAGAACATCAGGAACTGGCCTACCGCCATCATCATGGCCCCCCAGAAAACGGAACGCCGGATGCCCCAGTATTTATCAGCAATATATCCGCCGATGAGCGGAGTGAGATAAACCAGTCCGGTATAGCTGCCATAAATAGAGGCGGCATGTTCCTTATCGAACAAGAGAGCCTGGGTTAGAAACAGGATGAAGATAGCACGCATACCGTAGTAGCTGAAACGTTCTGCCGTGCTGGTAGCAAAGACGAGGTAAAGACCTTTCGGGTGTTTGGATGTACTCATTATAGTATAGATATTTTCTTTATGGGAGGCAAAGTTATAGAATCTGATTAAAAAAGACATTACTACATTAAAATAAATTGTCTCTCTTTGGCGCTATAAGTGAAAAAAGATATATTTTTGCGTACGAAGAGGATGAGAAAAAGATTTAGCAGGAAAGAGGTGCAGTCGCCTCGTAAGCTCAGGAGCTTTCTTAGAAATGTAAATACTCTGGTATAAATACCACGATTTACATTAGTAAATACTCATCCTCTTCCTTTTTTATCTATGTAAGATGAATGGAATTCTAATAGCGGTACTAATTGTCACCGGCTTGTTGATTTACAAGATTATCTCTTCGAGCCGGAAACAGGAAGGATACAAAAGGTGGAAAGCCGGATCTGTTCCGATCACCATTCCATGGTTCGACGAGGAGGCAGTAGTGAAGTGTGCCAATCTGTTAGGAGTGGAAGAAGCGGCCCTGAAAGAGATACTGAAAGATATTCCCGGACATTACCGGGAATTCTGGATTGGTAAAAGAAAGGGAGGCTACCGTATGATTTCAGCACCGGACAAAGAGCTGAAAGCCATTCAGGATACTATCAATCATCGCGTTTTATCATTTGTGAATCTACATCCCGCAGCTATCGGTTTCCGGTGCAAGATGTCCATTTCCGATAATGTCCGGCCGCACCTGGGCAAGCCCTATGTGCTGAAAACTGATATCCATGATTTCTTTGGCTCCATACGCAGTCTGCGGGTACGGAAAATGTTCGAGAGTATGGGATATCCGCCGAAGATTGCGCGAGTGCTTGCGGCTTTATGCTGTGTACGCAGATGTCTGCCTCAGGGAGCATCTACCAGTCCGGCACTGAGTAATATCATCTCTTATGAGATGGACAAAAAGCTGGCGGCACTGGCTACTGAATATAATCTGGTTTATACCCGCTACGCGGATGATCTCACCTTTTCGGGAGATGTCTTTTCGGCGCAACAGATATTGCCTCTGATTAAGCAGATCATTCGGGAGGAAAAGTTTGAAATCAATCATAAGAAAACCCGTTTCCTGAGTGAGCATAAGAGAAAGATTATCACAGGCGTTTCCATCAGCTCCGGTGTGAAGCTGACCATTCCCAAAGCAAAGAAAAGGGAGATACGCAAGAATGTCCATTTCATTCTGACGAAAGGGCTTGCGGAGCATCAACGCCGGATAGGTTCTCATGATCCTGCTTACTTGAAGCGTCTGATCGGAACTCTTTGCTACTGGCGATCCATAGAACCGGATAATGCTTATGTTGCCGATTCTATTGCTGCTTTGAAAGGTTTGGAGAAAGGATCTTAATTTTTCTTCTTCTGAGGAGTAGGTTCAATATCATAATACCCTTCTTCTGTTTTTATGATTTTGAATTTTCCTTCTTTCACCCATTTATTCCAGTCGACAAACAACCTGGTGATATATTGGTACATGTCTTCTGCAATATTAATTTCTGCTCCTGATTTCAGGTTCAATACCAGTTGGTTATTCTTGACGGAAAGATGCTTCTTGGCTCTGTCTATAGCTATTACGTAAACAGTCCGGTTGTAGGCGCGGTCTTCAAGAAAACCTGTCTGATAGTTGTAAGGACCTATGGCATCATCGGACATAGGACGTTTAGTTTTAAGAAAAGTAGAGTCAGTAATGGATTCACGTACCTTGCGGGCATCTTCCCAGGCTTTCTTGTGTTCTGAAGCAATCTCTTCGTTTCTAATGTCCTCTTGAACTTGTTTGTACAGTGTTTTAAACTCAGCTTCTTTGCCTGAAATAGCAAAATAGCCATTTGGAATCCGAGCATTAACCCGAGGATTGCATACTACCTTATTGTTACATACAAAACCGATATGTTTACCTATAGACCGTTCGGTTGCATCTGCCCATACTTCAATCGACTGTTCGTTTACTCTTCCTACAATTTGGTATATCATTTCGCCTGTCCGTTCATTCAAGGAAGAGTCAAGGCTTATGGAGGCAAAATCTTTGGTCGTTACGATTGGCTCTGCCGAAAGGCTGTCTTGTTTACCACTCGTGATGTAATACCATCCATTGGGGCGATTCGTATCAATGGCTTTTTCATGAAGGCTCATAAAACCGTTGCCGTTTCCTCCCAATGAGCTTAAAGCCATAAGTGCTACTAATAAACTGAATGCTTTCATAACTTCATTATTTAGGTTACTATTCGATCTCTATTTTTAGTCCGACACCCACTTCGTGTACGGGTATTGACTTATGTATTTCCGCTTTCGCTTTGAAAGAGACGCAATGACATGGATACAGTTCTTCGATACCATTCTTTTGAAAATAATCTATCGTTCTCGTAAGCCTTTCCGACAGCTTGAACAGATGAAAACCACCTATAACTCCAACAATCTTCTGTTCATTGCATACCTCTTTGGCATATTCAATGATATTGCATATTCCGCTATGGGAACAGCCTGTGATAATGAATAAACCGTCTTTTCCCTGGTACACAATGGCGGAATCATCCATTACATAATCTTCAAACCGTTCACCTTCTTCGATAACTCCTATGGCATGCCGGCGCTCAAAGTCATTCATCATCGGTATTTCCCCAAGAAAAGTTATGTTCTTACTTACTTTGACGGGCTGCTTGGTCAAATGTAAGTTCATCATCTTTTTCACATCCTTTTCTGCCAGCGGAGAACCTATGTGAAGTTCATTGTAGATTCTCTTTTTAAATACGTCCGGATGAGCCACAATCCTGCAATTGCAATCTGGATATTGGTTCATCAGATATTTTATCCCACCTGTATGGTCATTATGACCGTGCGAAAGTATGAGGGTGGATATTGCAGATAAATCTATATTCATCGCCTGCGCATTTCTGATGAATGCGTCAGAGTATCCGGTATCAAACAGAAGGCGTTCATTTTCATCTTCTATGTAATAGCTCAGGGCAGGTTCACCTATATAATATTCATCGATGTAGGTGTTGTTATCTATTAATACGGTTAACTTCATATTCTTTTTGGTGCATTATTCGGAAATGGATACTCTTTAAGGAATGATACTTGCAACAAAAATACGAAAAGTCAGGCATAATCTTCGGTTTAATATGACTTTTGTGTTGGATATGACGCATTTATCTTTCCTTTTAGGATACGTGTCAGTTTGTTCCGCAATAATTGTTTCCTGAAAGGCGACAAATGATCTATATACAGTTTCCCTTCCGTATGCTCAAACTCATGTTGGATGATTCGTGCCGTATATCCATGATAAACCTTGACTTGCTCATTAAATTCCTTATCCTGATACTTTATTGTTATGGACCAGGGTCGTGTCACTTCCTCATACAGATCAGGAATACTCAGGCAACCTTCTCCCGTAGTCCATACCTCGTCACTGTATCCTGTTATTTCCGCATTTATAAATGTTTCTTCTATCCCGCAATCATCTTTTGCAAAGAAACGTTCCCTTTCTCTGGCAGACATATATGCATAGCTATCCCGGCTGTTCACTACAAATAACTTGATAGGAAGATTGATTTGTGGAGCAGCCAGACCGCAACCGTCCGCATTTCTCAGTGTCTGCCACATCGTCTCTATGACTTCCTGGATACTCGGATACGTCTCATCTATACTCACACATTCTTTTCTCAGTACGGGATTCCCGTAAATAGTTATCGGCTTAATCATATTACTTTTTTAGGCAAAAGTAGTCCATAGCCATCAACCCTTATGGTAAATTTTAGACATATCGTTCTGTACTATCCTATATTTATGTACTTTTGCACGCATGCCGGTAAGCCTATTAGAACATATCATATCACATCCTTTCGCCTCTCTTGAGGGGATAAGGACAATGACTCCTGCAAAAGATCTGCAAGAGTACGTCGATAGTTTCTTTATCTTCCCTTGCTGCAATTTATCCGATAGCTTGGTGTATAATGACGGAACACCTATGTTAGCATTCCTGTCCGAGGCGGAAGATGAAGTAGAGCTGGAGTATAATGAGGCAACTTCCAGATTCAAATCAGGTTGGTTCAGTACAAGGTCTTTTGAAAAGATGGTTGTCCGTTTCTCCGGGAAGGGCACTTATCTGCTGATAGTACGGTTTAAACCTGCATCTTTTTACCGCTTGTTTGGGTTGGATGCTAAAAAACTCAATACCCGTCCTTTCTGGAATCTGCAATCCGTATTTCATGATTCGGATGCTTTGCTGGAAGAAATGCAGCAATGTGGGGAAGTGGAAGAGAAGATAGAACTTTTAGAAAACTGTATCCGCGATGTCCTATCCGTAAATGAAAAATCTAATAAGCTGCTGGATGAGGCCATTCGCTATATCAAGTTGCATAAAGGAACATTATCCATCGATGAATTAAAGTCTCATTTAGGCGTTAACTATAAATGGCTGGAACGAAACTTTTCCGAAGCAGTCGGCATGACGCCCAAGTGTTACTCTTCTTTGCAGCGGTTCATCCATGCTTATACTGCTTTTCGAGTACAGAAAGATTTGGTTCGCATTACCGCGGATAGTGGTTATAGCGACACGAATCATTTCATTAAGGACTTTAAGAAGTATACCGGACAAACTCCCATGCAGTATTTGCGTGCATACAATATGAAATCCTGCCTCACAGAATCGTGAAGCAGGATTTCTCTTGAAAAGTCTAGTTTAGATTGTTCCGTTATTTTGTAGAGAGCGGTAGTGATTCATACTCCCTGTATTCTCTGTAATCTTGTCCGGGAACAGTTATCGGATCGTCATAAGTTTCGTATATGTACAATTTGTCGGTGGTCAGCTGTTTTATTTCCCAATATAACCCGCTATCCATATAGATAATCTTAAAATTAGGTATCGTGAATGACCAACGGAAATAATCCATATTTTCGGAGACTTCTCCATCGTCATAGTTCCACACGAATTTACGGGAGCCAGTGGCGTCACTTTTGAAAACCCACAATTCGTATACATCGCACTCTCTGCCATCATACGACGTCATGTGGTAGGATCGTTCCCATCCCTCGTTCTTGGTCAAGTTGTCGATAATCTCTTGTTGCCCGTCGTCGTAGTAGCCCGATTTCTCGACGCAGCCCGTCAGCAGGGAGAGAATGATAAACGAAAATAGATATATGACTTTTTTATCATGGATGTGAAATATTAAGTCTTGCGATGGTGGTGTTGCTGTCGCAACTGCTTGCTACTCCGAAGTTCCATTCTGTATCCGGCTGGGCTGCATGCCATGCAAAGCGGGGAGCAATCATTCTATATCCTATACCGCAAAACAGCACGTTCACCATTTGTCTGTTGCCGTTTTCTTTCATTTCACAAGAAACGAGGAATGCCCAACCTGCATTCTTGTAGGCTTGTGGAAAGAGTTCAATGGATGTTTCAATATCCCCGCTTCCATAAACGGTGTATTCCTTTTCGCTATCGGTTACTTTTAAGGAAGCAGTCCTGGGATAGTAGCTGCGGGTAGCTTCACTCTCATTCATCCTTTCCAGCACTATGGGGGAATCGCTTTTGGTACGGCTCACATAGACTTCGTTGCCGGTCATCATCACCACATAATCCACTCCGTGATTGGACGCAAATTGTCCGGACAGTTTGCTTACCCGGTCGACGCTCTGCTGAAATACATCAAGATTCAACGAATTGACGACAGCCAACTCTTCCGCATCGGCATTGGTGATATAAGACAAAGCGGTAGTCCGCTTATTGGGATTGATATAATACTCATGCGTTGTCTTGTTTATGTCGACGAATCTGTTCAGTACCTCTGCGTCCTGCTCATAGCTTCTGCTTGCTTGTTCGGACGGAACGTCAAAATCATCTTGGCAACCTTGAATGGACAGAGCCACTAATGCCATTAACAGAATATGTATACGTTTCATAATTATGTATTTTGATCGTGATTCTTCTTTATCGAACGTTTGATTCTACTTTTGTATGGTATCATTAGTCTTTAATGTTTAACTCGCTACAAATTAAGTGCATAAAAAAAAAGAAAAGCCTTGAACGAATTCAAGGCCTTCAAAATAAAGTGATAATCCTATGATTTTTTAACAAAACTCTATTCCCTTGGTATTCTTTCGTATATGGCTGATTGTTTCAGGGGTAACCCGGAGAAAAGAAGCTATCTCCCTGAGTGTGATATAATTTAGAAAATCCGGGTAGCGTCTTACTAAATCCACATAGAGTTCAGTAGGTGTTTTGCAGTAAATATCCAGCAAGCGCTTATAAGTCTGGACAAAGAGTTCTTCCGCTAAAATTTTTTCCAATTCCTGAGTAGATTTGTCGGTGGAAAAGAAATTGGTTATTTCTTGGGCAGATGCATAATATATCAGGGAATCGGTGGTTGCCTGAATGCTTACCATTGCTTTATCTTTCTTTATGCATTGTGGGTAATCACCGACATATTCTCCTGCAAAAGCATAGCCTACAATGTGTTCACATCCGTTTTCATCCGTACAGACATAGCGGAACATACCTTTCTCGACATAGGCGGCATATGTCGTAACAATGCCTTGCTCCGCAAAATATTCTTTTTTCTTCATTTCCTTGCATCGTCCATGATCCAAAAAGAATTTTTTGAATATGGAGAATTCTTCACGCTCCGTATAGTTATTAAAGCCTTTCATGTGTGTAGATTAGTTTTTGTCTTATTGATAGCAAAAATACAAAAGGGAGAATAAAAAGTATATTATCGGATTAATAAAAAAGATTATTTAGGCAGAAGGCTTTAATTTTATGGTTTATTTATTTTTTCAGGTAATTGTCTGTCTATTGACGTTAATGCTAATATTCCTTGCTTATCTCTATTAAATAGTCTACCTTTGTTTAATAAACAGTGGTGTTTACATGTGCATGTTGATGATATTGAGATGTGTATGTTGATGCTACTTACATGTGCATGTCAGTAGTCCTAACATGTGCATGTAGGTATCTGTATTCTTTAAAGAAAGACGGACTGTTTAATAATAAAGCGTTAACTGTTAATACATTTGATATATGGCAATCCCTTACATTGTCTGCCGCAAGGTGGATGCAACGAAAAAAGAAAAACCGCAATTGTGGTATGCCGTCGGCAAGAAAATGCAGAAGAAAAGCGGCAGAACGGAGCGGGACGTAGCACATCGGGTAGCTCAACGGACTGGTTTTCACCCGGGAGTGGTAGAAGCTGTCCTGGCTGCAACGGGTGAAATCATTGAAGAGGAGTTGAGCGATGGACGCTCTGTGACGTTACGCGGCATCGGGTCGTTTCAGACGGCAGTCACGAGCAAGGGGTTCGAACACCCGGAAGATGTGTTGCCACATTCTGTCAGACTCTCACGTGTGTACTTCAAGGCGGATCGTATGCTGACGCTGGCCGTGAAGCGTGCGGGATGCCATCGGATTCCATTTAAGTATTACTTCCCGAAAGAGCTGCTGACGAAGAAGATGGAACTGGCCGATAAACAGGCGGAACGGGAAGAGGATGAGATGGATGCTTATTAGCGTGCATCATGTTACTTTATAAATCGTCGTTATGGATCATATTGTGTTACTGATATGTCTGTTTCCCGTCGTCTTCATGTTGCATGATTTCGAAGAGATCATTATGCAACAGAGGTGGATGGAACGGAATGCAGATGAATTGTCCCGCCGCTTCCCGGTGTTGAGAAAGCAAATCATGCAATTACGGGAGTTGAGCACGACTGGTTTTGCAATAGCGGTTGCCGAGGAATTTATTATTATCAGTGGCGTATCTGTCTATGCAGTTCTTTCCCGGCATTATTTTTTGTGGATGGCTTTGTTCCTTGCATTTGGTATACATTTGCTCGTGCATGTGGGGCAATTCGTACTGCTAAGGAAGTATATTCCGGCTATAGTAACCTCATTGCTTTGTCTGCCTTATGCGGTTTATGTCTGTTATTTCTTTTATTCTACGGGCTTGTTTACTGCAATGGATTTTCTATTGGGCGGAATATTGGGTGTCTTTATTATGGTGTTGAATTTGAAATCGGCTCATGCGTTGGGGCGCAGGCTGGATGCTCTCATTTGATAGATCAGGATGCTTTAATTCCTCCAACGGGTTTGAGAATTATTCTCTGCCATCCTTCCTTGCGTATCTCCACAAAATAGCCTACCTTTGTTAGTAATTTGAAAATAAAGATATGAAGATATTTCCTACTCAAAGCATCAAAGAGTTGGATGCTTACACAATAGAAAATGAACCGATTGCTTCCATCGACCTGATGGAGCGTGCCTCGCAGGCATTGACAAAAGCGATTACGAAACGCTGGGAAGCTGAAACACCGATTACGGTATTTGCCGGACCGGGCAATAATGGTGGAGATGCATTGGCAGTCTCCCGATTGCTGGCGGAAAAGGGTTACCAGGTATCGGTTTATCTGTTTAATACCAAAGGAGAACTTTCTCCCGATTGCGAGGCGAACAAGGAACGACTGGCGGATGTGAAGAATCTGGATTTCCATGAAGTGACATCACAATTCGTCCCGCCCGTGCTGACGGTTGACCATGTGGTTATCGACGGACTGTTCGGTAGTGGATTGAACAAGCCACTGAGTGGTGGCTTTGCTGCCGTGGTGAAGTATATCAATGCTTCGTCGGCACAGATCGTGGCTATTGATGTTCCTTCGGGATTGATGGGGGAGGAGAATACCTTCAATATCAAAGCTAATATTGTCCGTGCGGATGTGACGCTGAGTCTGCAATTGCCGAAGCTGGCTTTTCTTTTTGCTGAGAATCAGGAATTCGTGGGTGAATGGGAATTGCTGGATATCGGTCTGAGTGAAGATGCGATAGAGGAGATGGCGACTGATTATAGTCTGCTGGAGGCTGAGGATATGCAGGATCTGTTGAAACCGAGAAATAAGTTTGCCCATAAAGGAGACTTCGGACGCGCCCTGCTTATTGCCAGTTCGCAAGGAATGGCGGGAGCGTCGGTGCTTGCCGCAAAAGCTTGCCTGCGCTCTGGGGTAGGATTGCTGACGATGCATGTGCCTTATTGTAACAATATGATTGTGCAGACTTCCGTGCCGGAGGCTATGACGGAACTGGACCCCAGTGATACCTGCTTTGCCTGTCCTACGGATACGGATGATTATCAGGCAGTGGGCATCGGGCCGGGTCTGGGAAAGGCGGAAGAGACAGAGGGTGCGGTATTGGAACAGATAGACAGTTGTTTATCTCCTATGGTAGTGGATGCTGATGCTTTGAATGTACTGGCAGGGCATCGCAATTATATCGGACGCTTACCGAAAGGGAGTATTCTGACACCGCATCCGAAAGAACTGGAACGGTTGGTAGGAAAGTGTCAGGACTCTTATGAACGCTTAACGAAAGCGCGTGAGTTGGCGCGAACATCAGGATCATATATCATTTTGAAAGGTGCTTACTCTGTGGTTATTACTCCGCAAGGGAAGTGCTATTTTAATACTACAGGTAATCCGGGTATGGCAACAGGCGGCAGTGGAGATGTTTTGACGGGTGTAGTGCTGGCTTTGTTGGCACAGGGTTATGCTTCGGAAGATGCAGCCTGTCTGGCGATGTATGTTCACGGGCTTGCCGGAGATATTGCTTGCAAGAAGTATGGGGCGATAGGAATGACGGCCGGGGATATCGTGACGTGTCTGCCGTTGGCGTGGAGGATGATGGAAGAATGAAGAGACAAGATATCAGGTTTTAAGTATGCAGTGTTATGGCGCAGTCTTAATACTGCAATACTTAAAACTTAATACCTAATTTATTTTCCTCTCGTCGTAATATGGAAGCATCCTTGCTTCAACTCATACTTTATATAGCATTTATCCGCTTTTCGCAAGTCGCGCAATACTTCGGAGAGAACGAGTTTCAATGTATCTGAACTGACATCCTGTAGCGGGCGTCCATCTTCATCTTCTACTTTCTTGAAGCGCTTCCAACTGACATCGAATGTGGTTCCGTAGAAATGCGCAGAGTTTGCCGAGGCATTGCCATTGCGGCGACGCAGGCGTTTTACGTCGTCTTCGGTGCGGAGTACGGAGGTTACGATTATTTTATTGGGGTTTAGTCCTTTGGCGGTCAGTGAGTCAAGGAAATTGGTACCGATGGTATCCAGTAGTTGTGCTGCACCTTTAATGAGATATGGGATGGAGTGTGTCAGCGAGTCTACTACATATAAATCGTTCGTTTCGATGTGCTGAAGTTTTTCCTTCATGTGGTCGGCCTCTTTGCGGGAGGCAATTGGCGTAATGCCTATGGCTTGTGCGACATTCAGATGCGCTTCATTCAAGTCGCCGAAGGTTCGTCTGTAACTGATTACTCCTTTAATGTTTCGCGGTTCATTCAGTTTGAGGGACATATCTTTCTTTTTGCATCCGGCAAGGGAAGTGCCGGCCATAAGTATTGCTAAAAATAAAAGCGGAAGTTTATTGTATCTTTGTTGCATATGGCTTGAAAATGTTTTTATGTGGGCACAAAAGTAGGAAAAAGAAAAGAGAGTTCTTGTCTATATACTATCGTTTTTTAAAGAAAAAAGTGACGGCTCAATCTATTTCACAAATAGCGTTCTCTTTCATTAGGGTGAACTCTTCTAAAGAAGATGGGGTTATGTTTATCATTCCGGATTTTGATTGTTTGTGTAATTTTGCTAATGTGAAATATTCATCGTCTAATACATCTTGTATTCCCCAGATATCATTTTCTTCATCTTTTATATATGACTCTATAGCTGTGCCATTCATATAATGTGCATAGAAGATCATATCTTCGTGATAATCATAGAAACTAAGATAAGTCTCTACGGAATGAAGATATTTATCTTCTATGCTTCTCAGAAAATTCCCTATAAGCAAGAGCTGGGGTTTAGATATGAGTTTGTCTGCTTCGCAGCATATAGAACAGTCCCAAATATCATTGAATAAAGATTTTTTGCGGAACCGTATAACGTCTTTATGCTCCGGATGCTCAGTGATGAATGATTGTATCTCTTTCGAGATTTTGTGCTGCACCTCTTTATTTGGATCACTTTTTAATATGAAATTTATCCGGAATAGGCTGTGGCATTTATTTGGCGATATTGAAAACTGGTAGTTGGCTGCTGAAGTTTGAAGCTTGAAATTGGTAGATTTATTTTTGAGTGATGAGTTTATTGAACTATTATTGCGATTGGCCTTTAAAAGTTCAAAGATTTGCCTAGTGGTATCTTCTGCTGATTTTCTTTTTAGAAAATCCCAATACATGAATCCAGAGAGAATTGATGCGCCTACAATGAGAGAGACTGGTTTACCTAAGAATCTTTCTGTTAAACCGATACTGCCTCCTGTTATGAGAACAAGGATTATCCAAATGGCAGTATTTTTTAATAATCTTGCAGTTTTACGTTCCATGTTTGTATTATTCAAGATTTACTTTATTATATGATAGTAAATTAGTGACGAAGGTACATATATAAAATAATGGAAGCAAGATTTGTTGACGTATTCTTTCATTTCTTTTGGGGTTTGCGCTATCTTTGCGCCCGAAAAATGAAAGCAAAAGAGTATGCAACGGTATTTTATTTATTTAGCTTACGACGGAACCGCCTACCACGGCTGGCAGATACAACCCAATGGAGACAGTGTACAAGAGTGTCTGATGCGTGCACTTGCCACACTGATGCGCCGTGAAGTAGAAGTTATTGGTGCCGGACGTACCGATGCCGGGGTGCATGCTTCTCTGATGGTTGCCCACTTTGATAGTGACGAACCGCTTGATACAGCTTTCTTTACCGACAAACTAAACCGCCTTTTGCCGCCCGATATTTCTGTTTATCGCCTCCGTGCAGTGAAGCCCGATGCGCATGCCCGCTTTGATGCAACGGCACGCATGTATAAATACTACGTGACTATGGCAAAGTCTCCCTTCAATCGTCAATACCGTTGTCGTCTTTTCCAGACGCCTGATTTCGAACGAATGAACGAAGCGGCCCGTAGTTTATTTGATTATACAGACTTCACCAGTTTCAGCAAACTGCATACGGACGTAAAAACAAACAACTGCCGCATCATGCATGCTGCCTGGACTCAGATAGACGATGTAACCTGGGTATTCACCATTCAGGCGGACCGTTTCCTGCGCAATATGGTTCGTGCAGTTGTCGGTACTTTGCTCGAAGTAGGCCGTGGCAAGCTCACCGTTGATGGTTTCCGGCGTGTTATCGAGCAGAAAGACCGTTGCAAAGCTGGTACTTCCGTTCCGGGCAATGCTCTGTTTCTGGTAGATGTCACGTATCCGGAAGAACTGTTTATAAGCAGTTAAGAAGTCGGATCAGTTTCTTAAGTCGGATAACTTTATCCTTGAACTGCCTTTTAATTTTTAATTTTCAATTTTTAATTCACATGTGGTTATTACTCGCCTTTCTCTCAGCTGCCTTGCTGGGTTTTTATGATGCATTTAAGAAGAAATCATTGCGCGATAATGCTGTGCTTCCCGTTCTGTTTCTGAATACGGTATTCTCCAGCCTGATATTTCTTCCTTTCATACTGATTTCCGCTTTTACTCCTGCTTTGAACGGAACGATGTTTGAAGTACCTGTTGTAGGTTGGGAGGTACATAAGTTTATCATTGTCAAGTCATTTATCGTTCTATCTTCCTGGATATTCGGTTACTTTGGCATGAAGCATTTGCCGTTGACGATTGTCGGTCCGATTAATGCTACCCGCCCTGTAATGGTGCTGGTGGGTGCCATGCTGATATTCGGTGAACGTCTGAACCTGTATCAATGGATCGGAGTCATGCTTGCCATACTTTCGTTCTTTATGCTGAGCCGTTCCGGTAAGAAGGAAGGCATTGACTTTAAACATAACAAATGGATTTACTTCATCGTGCTGGCTGCCATCACCGGAGCTATCAGCGGACTTTATGACAAGTATCTGATGAAGCAATTCAATCCTATGGCGGTGCAGTCGTGGTATAATGTCTATCAGGTATTTATCATGTGTCCCATCATTCTTTTGCTATGGTACCCCAAGCGAAAAGAAAGCACCCCTTTCCGTTGGGACTGGACTATCATCCTGATATCCGTCTTCCTTAGTGCAGCTGACTTTGCCTACTTCTATGCCCTGAGCTATGAAGACTCCATGATTTCCATTGTCTCTATGGTACGTCGGGGCAGTGTGGTTGTCTCCTTCCTTTTCGGAGCTCTCTTCTTCCGTGAAAAGAATTTAAAAAGTAAGGCTGTCGATCTCATTTTGGTATTGATTGGAATGTTCTTCTTATATTTGGGAAGTAAATAAATCTCAAGACAGAATATATGGCAGAAGATTTATGTATCAGCAACGGCAGCAAGGCCGAAAAGTATCAGACTTTGCTTCCCCAGATAAAGAGCCTGATTGAAGGCGAAAATGACCTTATAGCCAATCTGGCTAATGTTTCGGCTGCACTGAAAGAGACTTTCGGTTTCTTTTGGGTGGGATTCTATCTGGTGAAAGGGGAAGAACTGATATTGGGACCTTTTCAGGGACCGATAGCCTGCACACGTATCCGGAAAGGACGGGGTGTTTGCGGTACGGCATGGGCTAAGGCGGAGACGTTGGTGGTGCCCGATGTAGATGCATTCCCCGGACATATAACTTGCAGTTCGTTGTCGCGCTCGGAGATCGTCGTTCCGTTGATTCGTGAGAATGGCGAGGTGTGGGGCGTGCTCGATATAGATAGTGAAAGCCTGAATACCTTTGATGAAATAGATGCACGTTTTCTTGGAGAGATATGCTCTTGGCTCTGGAGATTGTGTTGAAGTAATAAAATACAAAATAGGAATAACAGAAAAATAATATGATGAAGAAATTGACTATGTTTTTGTGTTTGGCTTGTGCCTGGATGTGTTCTCTGCAAGCTCAGGAAGCTAAAACCTTTTTCAAAAATATGCCCGATAGCCTCAGTCCACTGCTTACTGCCGTGAACCGTGCCGACTGTATCGACTTCCTTGAAAGTAAGATGAAAGCGGAAGTAACCAACCGTTTCGGCGGCAAATCGGAAATGACGGAGCTTGCTCCCGACTACATCCGTATCCAGATGACTCCGCAAAGCTCCTGGCAGATGAAATTGCTGGCTACGAATGACAGTACGAAAGTAATCTGTACCGTATCTACAGCTTGTGCCCCTGCTTGTGATAGTGATGTCCATTTCTATACCACCGGTTGGGAAGAATTGCCTGCTTCTTCTTTCCTCACGCCTCCTGTGATGAAAGATTTCCTGTCATTACCCGATACGGTGATGGATTATGAAGTGAGAGATGCCGGCGAACAGGCAGATATGTTGCTGGTGAAAGCCGATCTTTCTGCAAAGGACAATGCACTGACCTTTACTTTTACAACTACTGATTATATGGATAAAGAAGCAGCAGAGAAACTGAAACCGTATCTCCGCCGCCCTATAGTGTATGTTTGGAAAGAAGGTGGTTACGAGCTACAAGCTACAAGTAACGAGTAGCTGCGCACTGCTACTCTTCCGAAAGGTACTTGTAGCTCGTAGCTCATCACTCGTAGCTATTTCACCTTTATTCTGTCGAACCCTTCTCCATATACTCCGATTACCGCACTTTGTGATACAAATGCGTTTGGGTCTATATCCTTTATCAATCGGAATATAATTGTTGATTCGCGCTTTTTGGCAAGTACGAACAACATCTTCTGTTCCTTACCGCTATAAAATCCGGAAGCATTGATGACGGTGGCTCCTCGGTGCGGATATACATTGATGTGCCGGGCTATTTCATCGTATTTCTCACTGATGATAAAGAACTGTACGGATTGCCGGGCACTGTTCACTACCTGATCCAGAACAAAACTGCAAATGTACAGGGTTACATAACCGTAAACCACCTTCTCCCAATCTTTCAACACAAAATAACTGGAAGAAATGATAATCAGGTCACAGATCAGCATTACACGCCCCAGCGTGATATCCCGGTATTTATTGATGATGGCGGCAATGATATCCGTTCCGCCTGTGCTACCATTGGAAGAAAAAGCGATGCCTATGCCGCCTCCGCAGAGGGATGCACCGATGACACACGCCATGAAAGGCTGATCGTGCAGTAAGACCACACCGCTTGCCAGTCTCTGAATGATGGAAAGGAAGAATGTCAGGGTGAATACGGCGAATACAGTTTTGATACTGAACTTCCAGCCCAGGATGCGGATAGAGAGTAGTAGCAGGATGAGGTTGATACTGAAATAAGTGTACTGCACAGGGAAGCCGGTAGCGAAATAGACTATGGAGGCGATACCCGGCACTCCTCCGGTGGTGATGTCATTGGGCAATAGAAATACTGTCCAGCCTATACCATAAAGAATTAATCCGAGGGCGATCATTAAATAATCTCTTGTTTCCCGAATCAGGCTTTGCTTAGTAGGGACGTTTACGATTGTTTTCATCTGTTTTATGCGTAAGTTTGGTAATGAGTTTTAGAAACTTTTTTTATAAAATGTGCGTTGTTTGTTTACGCCTGCAAAGATAGATGTAATATTCGGAAATCTTGTCTAATCCGTCATGGTTCATGAAGGGATGTGCCCAATTTTTATTTGCTGATTAAATTCTTATAGACTACTGTTTGCAGTAGTTCCTCCCGTCGCAGGGCTGAAACAGGAAGTTCTTTCCCGTTGATGAAGACTCTTCCTTTGGCGATGGAATCGATGTGCGAGAGGTTTACAAGGAAAGACTTGTGTATTCTGAAGAAGGTGCTTTGAGGCAGAATTTCTTCCAGTGAAGTCATGGTCTGATGGATGATGAGAGTTTTGGACTTGAAGTGCAGTTTCAGGTAGTTCTGCATACCTTCTACATACAGTATATCTTTCCAAGATATCTGGGTAAATGCATCCCCCTGTCTGATATACATTTCCCGGGCGGTTTCTTCTATTCCATTATTTTGCAGTAAGAGTTGGGTTCTGAAGGTATGGGTAGCCTTGGTCACTGCCTGAAAGAAACGCTGAAAAGAAATTGGTTTCAGTAAGTAGTCAACAACATTAAGTTGATAGCCTTCCAGGGCATATTCGGAGTAGGCGGTAGTTAGTATGGTCAACGGTGCTTCATCCAATGATTTCAGGAAATCGATACCGGAAAGATAGGGCATATTGATATCCAGAAACATGAGGTCGATAGGCTGGTTTTCTAATATTCCTCTTGCTTCGAGTGCAGAAGAACAGATAGCGTTGACTGTGAGAAAGTCCAGTTTGCTGATGTGGTTGGCAATACCTTTGATGGCGATTTGTTCGTCGTCTACGATGAGGCATTTCAGGGGTTGTTGTTCAGGGGAATCTTTCATCTTTTATATTTCAATGCTAAGTGAGGTTTGATAATAGGTATCTGTTTGGTTGACGGACAACTGGTACTTTTTGTGAAACAGGATGTCCAGTCGTTTGACGGTATTGGTTAGTCCCAGTCCGGTGCCTGGTCGTTGCAGATGCGGGGAACTGGTGTTGCCGACTTCAAGAAGGATATGATGGGCATTCTGTTTGAACCGTATCTGTACCTGTCCTTTCTCCGTGGGTGTGTGCGATGCATGTTTAAAGGCATTTTCTATGAATGTCAGTAATAACAAAGGCGGGAATCCGATGTTGCCGTCTTCTACTTCCCATTCGGTGCTTACGATCAGTTTGTCTTCCCAGCGGATGTTTTCTATAGCTATGTAGTTTTGCAGGAATTCTATCTCCTGTTCCAGGCTGATAAGTTCTTTCTGACCGTTATACAATTGGTAGCGCAGGATATCGGAATATTTCTCTAAAAGGGAAGAAGCTAAAGGCACATTATCCTGCATCAGGATATTGATGTGATTCAGCACATTGAACATGAAGTGAGGGGTGATTTGCTGCCGTAATGTCTGGAAGAGGAATTGAGATTTCTCTTTTTCTAATTGCAGGTTTTCTGAATAGAAGCACAGACCACAGAAGGCGAGATTGATAACCAATGTACCCGGTAGCAAGAGAATAGAGTTGAAAAGAAGGTTCTCTTCTCCCTCTATGAAGATGTTGGATACAGGGAATATACCTGTTTGTTCAAGATATTGGAAGAGAACGAAGTAGGAAGCTACCAGTGTACTTGTGGGGATGCAAAGTACTATAAACAATATCCAGAAAGGCTTCATCTGCTTGGTGCGTATCGCTTTTTTCAGCAGATGGTTGCATAGATATTGGTTCACCAGCATATAACTGCCGCTTATGCAGATGGTGAGAAGCGTTGCTTCGCATATACTGGTCGACATATTGAGGAATTGTATCCAGAAGGTACCGGCGATGAGTAGCCAGAAGATAGTAGAGAGCTGCTGCGATTTGAAAGTCAGATGTTTCTTCATGTTGCAAAGATAAGGGATAAAGTGGTTGCTGCTTATCTGTTTCGTCATAAGCAGGCCGGGGTTTGGTCAAAAAGATTTCCTCGTTCGCATTGATATTGACAATCTTTGTGGCATACAAATCATTAAAAGAAGAAACAAAAATGAAGTGGATATCTATTGCAACGGTCTTATTAGTACTGGTTTCTGTGGAAAGCACAGCACAAATCACTATTAAAACAGAGTATTTCGGTACATCGGCTTATCGGGATAAACACAATCAAAAAGTGGGTAGTAGTAAAGGTTCCGCCATGGTCTATCATGGAAGTGCCAATCTGCCCCTGTTGATGAAAAAGAACGAAAGCAATCAGCCTACGATATGGGGTATCGGGCTTTCGGGAGATTATGCGTCTCTGAATAATAAGAATATTGCAGAGCCTCTTGTGTTGTCCGAGATTTTGAATTTGCAGATGTCGCTTTTCCATGTGCGGCCTTTGAGTGAGAAATGGTCGATGATGGCAAGCGTCGGTGTCGGCGTGTATACGGATGATACACGGTTTTCGCATTTACGTTTTCGGAATGTATTGGGAAGTGCGGGGTTGGTCTTTGTCAGGCGTATACTCCCTAATCTGGAACTGGGTGCGGGTTTGGCATTGAACAATGCTTTCGGTTATCCTATGGCGTTTCCCGCATTATACGTAAACTGGAATTATGGGCATAAACTGACTTGCAGCTTTTCGGCTTTGGATGGAGCTAACCTTGCGGTTGGGTATAATGTGAACAAAACGTTCAGCATCAGTTTCATTACGGAAATGGGTGGACAGATGGCTTTGACTGAGTTGAATGGTGATGATAAGATTTTTACGCATCAGTACATTGTGGTAGGTTTCCGTCCTGAATTCAAGGTTTCCAAGCATATTTCTTTACCTGTTACGGTGGGGATAAATGCGGTACGCAATGCTTATTATGATGGCAGAAGCTTGTCGGCATTCTTTAAGGCGATGGGGAGGGAATATGATCCTTGTTTCCAGATAGCACCGTATTTCTCGGTAAGTATTGTATTGCAGTAAGTTGTATTTCCGAAAACATTATTATCTTTGTCGTGTAATTTAGAGAATAGGAGATTAAGTTATGAAACGACCTGATATTGTTCGCCGGATTGCAGAAGTAGTGCATCGCATTGCTCCTGATGCGAAGACCATTCTCTATGGGTCCGAAGCTCGGGGAGATGCACAGGTAGATTCGGATATAGACTTACTCATATTGCTGGATGGTGATCATTTGGCACCTGAACGTGAATTAGAGATTACCCGTCATTTGTATGAAGTGGAAGTGGAGATCGGGGTGATTATCAGTTCGATGGTAGTGTTGCGTCGTGTATGGGAAAGAATCACGACCCCATTCAGCATCAATGTAATGAAGGAAGGGATCGTGTTATGAAAGAAAAACTATCAGTAGCTTATGTCTACTCTCAGACAGAATACACCACCTCATGTGCCTCCCCCAGTTGCGGAACTTCCAGCTTCCCGAACATTGTATCCAGTACCGCTTCCGGAACCATAAATTCCCGTTCACGATTTTGTTTCCTCCATACCACATACGGCTTTTCGATATAAACAATCTTCACTTTAGCCCCGTAAGTGAGGAATAAATCAATCAGTTGCGAGCGCATTTGTTTTGAGGTATTGGTTGCATTCCACACAAAACCTTGTTCTTTACGCAGATAGCTGCGAGCTTCTTCCTTGGCTTCCTGTACCACCCTGCCATTGGCAGCCTTATCCGTAGGGCTAACTTTGTACTTTCGCCGGATAGCATCGAGGCTTATCACAGGAACATCCTGCTGCAATGTACGGATATAATGATCTTTCCCCATCCCTGGTAAACCGGATAATAAGATAACTTCACACCGGAAATTATCATGCGGAATGTAATCTATATACCCATCCTCAGTATGAAAGTACTGAAAGCGGGCATGACCCGTTGCAAAGCTTCGTGCCTTTCCCCAGCAATCCTGTTCACGGCAAAGCATTTCGAACAACTCGGCAGCCTCCATCAGTGCAGACTTATCTTTGCAGATACGTCCCTGAATATCCGCCACAGCAAGCATTTTCAGTAAACGTGTATCCACTCTGAGAGATGCTTCACACAGCTTCTTCACAGGATTCTCCCGCTCCATAATCCAAACCGGCAAACCATGATAACGCACCAGTGCAGCAATGGTCTCCCGGATATGAAATGGAGTAGGAATATCCCTGTAAAGAATCGTGCGTGCCGTATATTCCCCACGCCTGGCATGTCCCTTGGAAGTGATAATGCCACCTCCTTCATCTACCGAAGTAGAACGCTTCTCCACATCATGCAATAAAGCGGCTGCCCACAATATTTCCTGTTCCTTTGCAGGCAAAGCCCGATATTCCGGCTGTTGCTGCAATGCCTCCAGTACCATGCGGGTATGTACGGCCACACTACCTTCTTCGTGATGTAAATGGTGCTGCATCACGAAGTTCATATCTTGTACCCACCGGAACTGTTGTTCCAGTGAGTCCCAATTCTTATTATCTGTCAGTTTCCAATTCATTTTATTCCTCCTTTCCTATTTCCCAGATGAGGCGGGCACGCTTCCAGTTGCGTGTCCAGTGCTCATCGGTCTTCACATGCCCCTTGCGTACGTACTTGAATACGTTATGGGCAAATTCACTTACAGGATATTCACCTATATTACGGGTGACTACCCCTTCACGGGTACAATCTGCGCCTGTTTGCGGATCGCGTGTTCCGAACACACCCGGCTCTTGTGCCAGACTAACGACCTGTTGCTGCAATGCTTCCCGCGTCAATCTTTCTACCGTTTCCACTCGTAATTCGGGCACCGTAGGCAAGTCGAACAGAGCGGCATAGAATTTCACTTCCTCCCACGATAGCCACTGATCCAGACAGCGCACGGCAAACACATAGAAATGCGTTTCAAGTTTGCGATACTCTATCGAATGTATGGCATACAGGTTTTCACCGAATATCTCGATGTCCCCTAAATCATTTTTCATGAGTTCCCAACGCTCGCGCAGTTCCCTGGTCCATGGTGAGGTGGTGGGTGCTGCGTGCGAGCGGGCAAATACACCGTGGCGGCTCAGACAATTATTTTCTCCGTCCAGCTTTTCGGTGTGTATCAGGGTTTCTATCTGTTGAATGTCTTCCCAATACGTATGGTTGATGCGGTCGTCACTGGTCGTTCCGGGAGAAAACGGATAATGATACGTGCGACCATATTTTTCTGATAACATAAGTTGCTCCTTTCTTTTTAAATCATTCATCTACTTTAAATCAGCGGCTCCTGGATCACTTTCACCGGATTGCCACGTTGCAGGCAGTTGTGATTACTCCAGTTGGCCTGTGCCTGAATCATGGCTTGCTCTATGCTCCATGATGCCAGTTTCAACAGTAGGCGTTCGGTGGCCAGCTTCTTGTTTTGCCATTGCGAGCGTTGGTCGGAAGCTACCACGCTCATTCCGGTAGGAATATGGACGGCACGGACGGCAGACTCCGTCTTGTTCACGTGCTGACCGCCCGGTCCGGATGCCCGCAAGGTCTCATAACGGATTTCCGCTTCCGTAGCCTCCTGGCTTTCGGAGAGCGTGAAGGTCTGCACACCGACAAACCAGTTCTTCCGTTTATGATAAATGCGGTACGGACTTTGGGCAATCCACTGCACGCTGCCTTCCCAGTCCTCAATCAACGCATGATAATCTCCGCCTTGCAGAGAGATGACGGCTGAGAGCAGGGTACGGTTGAGAGGTCCCGTTTCGCGTTCCACGATTTCTGTTTTCACTCCTTTGGCGGCGGCTTGTTTCAGAATCTTTTCCAGCACCAGCGCCACAACGCGGCAACATTCGGCAGGGCTGCGTCCGGAGGTTATTTGCATATATACTTTCTCCATAGTCTCTTACTCTTTATTCATCCTTACAATGCGCGGCATGAATTTGCCCTGCACTTCTACCAATGTCTCTTGGGGTTGCATCACCCGGTCGATGTTCTTGTAGGCTAATGGCATCTCTTCGATGCTACCCCCAATCAGTGTGACTCCGGCCTGCGAGAGAAATTTCTTCATGGCCGACTGGGTGAAACTCTCCTTTGCTTTCTGGCGTGACATGGCCCGTCCGGCACCGTGCGAAGCGGAACATAATGACTCTTCCACACCCCGACCTGTTACCAGATAACCGGGAGTTGCCATACTTCCGGGGATAAGTCCCGGTTGTCCAGCCTGTGCAGGAGTAGCCCCTTTGCGATGCACGATGGCGGTGCGTCCGGGTGCAATCTCCTCTTTCCAGGCGAAGTTGTGATGATTGTTCACGTTCGCCATTGGCTTCAGTCCCAGAGCTTTCGAGAGGTTCAGGTGGATTTGTTCGTGACAGGCACGGGCATAGTCGCCTGCCAGGTTCATACTCATCCAGTATTCCTGTCCTTCTTCCGAGTTCAAGTCGAGCCAGGCAAAATGCTGTGCTTCACGTGGCAGTTTGCAGACTTCACGGGCTATCCGGCTGTAATGCATGGCAATAGCTGCTCCAAGTCCGCGCGAACCGGAATGTGACAGCAATGCCATATAATTGCCTTCGGGCAGTCCCAGCACATTTTCTCCTTGCAGAAGAAGCTCTCCGAACTCCACGAAATGATTTCCACCGCCGGAACTGCCCAACTGACGGATGGCCTTTCCGCGTAAGTCCCTTAGAAGAGGGGTCAATTGAAATTCTTCCCGTTCTGTCACTTCATGCTCCTGTGCAAAGGTCAGGCCGCCCCCCATGCCGAAGTGGGTATAGTTTTTCAGTGCCTCTTTTATCTGATGCGAGTATCTTTTCAGATAATCCGCTTTGGCATCGAACACCGTCAGGCTCATCCGGCAACCGATATCCACCCCTACGGCATAGGGGATGACGGCATTGTCCGTGGCGAGTACACCGCCGATGGGCAGACCGTATCCGGCATGTGCATCGGGCATCAGTGCGCCGGCTACGCTGACGGGGAGCCTCATGGCCAGGTTCATCTGCTGTTTGGCAAGAGTTTCTATGAACTTGCCGCCATAGGTTTTATAGGGCAACGGCTCGTCGAGCAAGTCGTATGCTGTGAACTTCTTTTCGATGAGGGTGGGGGACAGGTGTTCGGCCAGTTTGCCCCATGTCTCATTCTCTTTATAAGTATCGGGATTTTCCAGCACGTCGCTCAGTGTCTTGATAATCTGTTCTTTGCTTTGGTGCTTGCAATGTTTACCGACGATGGCTACTGCCAGACTGCGTGCTACATTGTCTCTATATCCCAGCTTACTTAAATCTTTTAATCGTATTCCCATATTTTCTTTTTTCATGTGTACGCATACGGCATGGGCTGCCCGCCTCGCGACGGGGCAGTGCAATATGCGTTTTGTACCCAATGCATGAGGGATGATGATAGATACAACGCTATCCGTCCACTGCATTGAAGTGAATAATAATAAAATTATAAATGTGATTGTAGGACTAATCAAGAAAATTGCAAAGCCCCATCATCCCGATGAGTCAACTTAGTCCTGGCTAAGATATTATAGTTCCAACATAAATTAGTCCCTTTCTTTTAGTTTTAAAGGGGTGAATACTGTGTTTAACGGTGGCAAAAGTAATGTATCTATTTAAAGTACGCAAGGAAAAAGAACGTTTTTTTGCAGATGTAAACAGTTTAGGGCTTTTTACAATATCAATTCTTGAAGTCCATGTGAGGTCGTCCGGACTGAACAGGTCAATCGTCTTTATCCCACCATTCCCGGCATTCGTCGGATATGGGAGTAGCGGGTATTTCTTTGTATCATTATTAGACTGATCCCTGTATCACAAGATTAGTTTTTTGCAACACAGGGAAAAGTCTCCCATGCGCCCCGTGTGAAGTCGGGTATTTCTACCGGGCGACTGCCATTCAATACCGATTGCTCACTAAGCTCGGTGATGCACGACCATTCGGCGGCATCGTAGACGTCCATATCCAAGGGAAGCCCGTGGTGCAGACAGTAGATGAGGCGGTAATCCATGATATAGTTCATCTCGTTCGGGGCACCTTTGCGAGTTCCTTCTTTGCCGATGGTAGCTGTAAAAGGATGTTGATAGTGTTGCAAGAGTTCTTCGGTAGTTGCGCTGTCTGCCTCTCCGCTACGCACATCTTCCAGGCTGATTGTGGCTACCGGATATTTCTGTGCAAACCCTCGTGTGCCGCAGATGGTGTGTGAACGGCTGTAAGGGCGTGGATGAACAGTGCAGTATTGCAGTTGGATGGTTTTTCCCTTGACGGTATGGATGAGGGTGGTGTTCATGTCTCCCAACAGGTAAGCCTGTTGTGCTTCGGGAGATTCTTTGCCGAAAGTGCGGCGGGCATATTCCGTCATTCCCGCCTGGTGGGTGGACATGGATACAAGGTAATTCAAACGGTCGCCTCGGTGAATGTTTAGGATCTGGCATACAGGACCTAAGCCATGAGTGGGATAGGGGTTTCCGGTGTGTTCCATACAGTAAGCCTTGTTCCAGTGGTTATGGAAACCGCCTTGGTTTTCATCGCTGAAGTACATGGAGCGCAGGTCGTGTATATAAGCACCTTCCACATGCATGATTTCACCGAACAGGCCTTGTCTTGCCATGTTCAGCGTGGTCAGGGCAAAGGCATCATAGCAACAGTTTTCCAGCATGATGCAGTGGCGGCGGGTACGTTCGGCGGTGTCTACCAGTTGCCAGCACTCGGCTATGGTCATGGCGGCGGGCACTTCGATGGCAACATGCTTGCCTTGCTCCATGGCGTAGGTGGCCATAGGGGTATGTGTCAGCCAGTCCGTACATATAATGATGAGGTCGATATCAGGGTTGCAACACATTTGTTGCCAGCCGTTTTCTCCGGCATAACCGATTGCAGCGGGATGTCCGCCTTTTGTCAGTAGGGCCTGTCCTTTTGCCAGGTTTCCGGGGCGTATCTCACACAAAGCTTTGATCTCTACGTGTTCTATGAGCATATAACGCTCCAATGTGAGTAATCCGCGATTACCTAAGCCTATGAATCCGATGCGTACAACGGGAATAGGAGGATGAGTCAGGCCCAGGACATGAGTAGGAGGTTCGTTTTTCATTGAAATAGTGTATAGGTTAAATTGAAATTGCTACAAAGATATTTATTCTCAATAAAAAAAGCTGCCTCTTAGAAGCAGCTTTTTAGAATAAAATTGAAAATGCTTTTTGAATAGCAAGGATAATTATACTCCGCTGAATGCACTAAATCCGCCATCTATCGGCAGCAATGCACCCGTCACGAAACTTGCCGCATCGCTGCACAGGAATTGTACGGCGCCGTTCAGTTCGTTGATATCTCCAAAACGTTTCATTGGAGTTTTGGCTAAAACTTTCTTGCTGCGGTCTGTCAGCGAACCGTCAGGATTGATAAGCACGGCACGGTTCTGGTCGCCGATGAAGAAACCTGGAGCGATAGCATTTACACGGATGCCGTCTCCGTACTTCAGTGCGAGTTCGCTTGCCAGCCATTGAGTGAAGTTAGCAACGGCTGTCTTAGCTGCCGAGTAACCCGGAACGCGGGTGATAGCGCTGTAAGCAGCCATGGAAGATACGTTTACGATACAACCTTTACCTTGCTTAGCCATCACTTTGCTGAATACCATAGAAGGATAAACAGTTCCGTTCATATTCAGGCTAGTCACTTTCTCCCAGCAGGTAACGTCCATGTCGAAGAAGTTCTGGTCGGGAGCCAGCGTAGCACCCGGCATATTGCCACCGGCAATGTTGAGCAGGATGTCGATACGTCCCCATTTGGCAACGATGTCATCAGCCAATTTTTCAAGGCTGGCGATGTCCAATACGTTACCTACGATGCCGATCACATCTTCACCGTAAGCTTTCAGTTCTTCTACACGTTTGTCCAGTTGTTCCTGACGGATGTCAACGGCTACTACTTTGGCACCTTGCTCCATGAAACATTTGGCAATGCTGCCACCCAATACACCACCTGCACCGGTGATAACGGCTACTTTACCTGCAATACTGAATTGTTCGTTCATAATCTCCTTATTTAATTTTTAATTATTAATTATCCATTGTTTATCACTGCCATCATTCCTTCTACCTGTGCCAATGCCAGCATACGGCCATGGAATGAATATCCGGGGTTATATCCTTTGTCTTCGTCACCCAGCATCATTCGTCCGTGGTCTACACGCATAGGCAGTCCCGGATTTTCTTTCTCAAAGATGCGGATGAGGTCAATCAGATGTCCACGTCCGGTCAGGTGCGAGCTCTCTATAAAGTTGCCTCCGGGCATGGCAGCCGTGCTGCGCAGGTGGACAAAATGAGTACGTTTAGCGAATTTCTTTGCCAATTCACGGGTATCGTTATGCTCGCCTGCACTGAGGGAACCGGCACAGAAGGTCAGCCCATTGTGCGGGTTATCCACTGCATTCAGGAACCAGGCGATGTCTGCTTCGTTGGTGACAATACGCGGTAAACCTAATACCTGGAACGGAGGATCATCGGGATGCACACACATATTCACACCATATTCTTCGCAGACAGGCATGATGGCGGAGAGGAAATAACGCATGTTTTCGCGTAGCATATCACGGTCGATACCTCTATAGAGTGCCAACAGCTTCTTGAAGATGTTCACCGGATTCTTATCTCCTTCTTTGATATTTCCGTTGACGAAACCTTGCGTCTTTACGATGATCGTGTCGATAAGATCATCCTTTTCTGCTTCGGTGATGGTCTTGTCCAGTTCTGCAACCTTTGCCAGTTCTTCGGCGGAGTAGTCCTTTTCGGCTTCTTCGCGTCCGAGGATTCGAAGGTCGAAGTAAGCGAAGCGAACACGGTCGAAGTAGAGTGACGAAGTGCCGTCTGCCCAAGGATGTTGCAAATCCGTGCGTATCCAGTCGATAACGGGCATAAAGTTATAGCATACGGTTTTCACACCGCACTTGCCCAGGTTTGCCAGACTGACTTTATAGTTTTCTATCAACTGCTCTCGTTCCGGTCCGGCATACTTGATCGCCTCGCAAACAGGCAGGCTTTCTACTACAGACCAGCGCAGGCCGTAAGACTCAATGTAGGTTTTCAGATCGTTGATAGCCTCTTCGGTCCATATCTCACCATTGGGTACATCGTGCAAGGCAGTCACAATTCCTTCCACGCCGATTTGCCGCAGCATGTCGAGCGTGATCTTGTCTTTCTTGCCAAACCATCTCCAGGTTTTTTCCATAACATTTATATATTAATAGTTTAACTGATTATTGACTGCAAATATACGTGCAAAAATAATGCTGCGATAAATGGATATTTGCAGAATATATGCGGATTTTTGCATGTATGCGGTAGCATTTCTATTGTCTTTCCTTATCTTTGTGTGTGAATTAAATTTTGCTGAATATATGCGCCGACCGATTATAAATGAAAAGTTGCCTATATCGGAGTCGAATCCGATCAAGGCTCGGCATTACGATTATGATCGTTTCACTTATCCGTGGCATTTCCACAGCCAGTATGAAATCATTTACGTAAAGGAGAGTCATGGCCTGTGCTTTGTAGGCGACTGCATTGAGAAGTTCTCTGCGGGTGATGTGATTCTGTTCGGTACTAATCTGCCCCATTACATGCGGAGCAATGATATTTATGGTTCGGAGAACGCCACTTCACGCGTGCAAGGGACTATCATTCAGTTTGAGCAGAATTTTATGCAGTATTCCTTTGATTATTATCCTCAGTTTCTGCAAATCAAAATGCTGTTGGAGGAATCGAAGAGAGGTATCATCTTTCCGAAACAGGATGCAACCCGAGTAGGGGAGTTGCTTTCCGGCTTTCTTTCATTAAGTGGTTTTCACCAGATAAGCGGGTTGCTGGATTTGTTGCAGGAGCTGGCAGTCAGTCCGCAAAGGAAGACACTGGCAAGTCTGCATTATTACGAAAAGTTTCCTACGCTGGGAAACAAGCGGATTGATAAAATCATTTCTTTTATAAACAATAACTACACCCGTAACCTCAAATTGAATGAAATTGCCGGAATGGCGAGCATGAACTCCAGCGCCTTCTGTCGTTACTTTAAGGAGAATACAGGGAAGACGCTTTTGCAGTATGTGATGGAAATGCGTGTGGGATATGCTTGTAAGTTGTTAGCATTGGGAGAAATGGATATTTCGCAGATAGCTGTGGAATGCGGCTTCGATTCGATCACTCATTTCAATCGCACGTTTAAGCAGTTGGTTAATCTGACGCCGACGCAGTATAGGAGTAATATTATGAAATAAGAGGGAATATTTTTGAAATTATTCTGCTCGCAATGAAACATTCTTTATTGTGATTTGCTTCAAATTAAAAATAATGTTTACTGATTCCGGCAGATAATCGTTGCCTTCTGTCAATAGCAGATTTATGTATTATTAACGGGAATACTGCCAAGATGAGTGTCATGACTCGAATGTCTTGTGATTGTGAATTTCTGATATCTTTTGCCTGTGGTTAGCGAGGCAAATGCCACACTTTATTCTCCTCTATGTCACATCTTAGTCCGCTGAATGCCACATGTTTAAACTGTTGATGTGTGGCATTGGAGACGACGGAGTGTGGCATTACGGTTGTACAAGTGTGGGCTCACGCTTATATAAGTGTAAGCCCACGCTTATATAACCGTGAGCTATCGGAACCTGCTGTGTTGAGGGAATAAAAAACGGGGAAGCAGTTGCTTCTCCGTTCCTATATGCCGTGAAATGTAGTTTAATGCAAAGTTGAATAAAGATTATCTATAAAAGGATGATACAAAGATACGATATTGAGAAGGCGATGTCAAGTGTTTCGCTAATTATTTCCGGTTGGCATATTTGTTTTTTTAGCTTCTTGCATTCTTCTCCTACCATTGCATATAACATCTACTCTTTGTTAGGACAGTTGGACTTAGATATGCTTCTATTGAAATCTCAAAACTTGGAACTTACAGATATACCTTTATTTTTCTGGTAAAAGGAACATCTATTTTTAGAATGTTGTATCTTTGCAAAAAACGGTGTATGAAAGATGTACTTAAAATATCAATCTTACTAATTCTTGCACTTAGCAACGGGGCTTTATTTGCACAGACGAATAGATCTCTCAATTTAAATAGAGATACGTTAGATCTAAAATTTGTAAAAGACACGTTGGTAACGAGTACAATTCAAGATACCCTTGCTACTATACCTGCTGTTAAAGATTCAATAACTGCAAAACAAGATGAAATTAATGATTCTGCATTGTATTATCGTCTAATCTTACACTACCGAGACAGTGTGAATCACAATCTTAAAAGAATATACAATAAAGATGCCTTTAAATTTAAGGATGATTATTTTCGAGAAAAAATGAGAGAACCGTGGATAGGAGATGTTTTAAGAGATATATTTTTTGAATAATTATGAAGTTATATTTTTTATCCTTATGTATAATGCTTGCTGTCAGTTTTGCTGCTAAAGCACAATCAAAGCTTATTTTTAAAGATAAGTTTATGTATACGGATGTACAGGTGTTCAATGAGACAAAAAGGCACTCAATACCCTCTCTTATTGATACGGGTTGTTCGTTATGTATAATTGATTCTATTTTTGCTATTGATTCATGCGGAATAAAAGAAGATGAATTACAAACAATTCCTGTTAACCAAACTAAAGATAAGATTTCAAGTGCTTTTATAGATTCTATCTTTTTTTGTGGAAAGACATATCATAAAGTGTATTGCTTAGTTGCAGATCTTACTGGGCATTATCAAAAATATGCACCAAAATTTATCGTCGGGGCTAATATCCTTAGATCAGGAGCTTGGAAATTTGATATGGAAAAGAATATTGTTGAACCCTACGATTCTAATAATAAAGCGAAAGGAATTATTTATAAATGGAAAAACCATGAAGACTATCCTGATGTGGCAATAGATTATATCATTTTAGATAGTAAAGTCAATGGAAAAAAAACACGATTTGCTTTTGATACGGGATGTAGAAGCAATAAGCTTCAATGTGGTTTATATGTAGGAAAACCTGAGCTAATCCAAAAGGAAACAGCTAATATCGTAAATAAATTATCAATTAAGACGGCTGAATTATGTAGAAATGTAACATTCAAGATAGGAAAGGATGAGTATACGTTGGATTTTATAATAGGTGATGGCAATATTGGGCTCTTAAACATCGAATTCTTACAAGGCCATTCCTTTATACTTAATTATAAGAAGCAGATACTTGAATTGTTGTAAAAGAGAGCTTGAATTATTAATTTCAATCTATTTAGCTCGGAGAGAAATTCATAGGTTATTGGAATTGGCAAATCTTATCAGTCCTTCTGTCTGTCTTCTCTTATAAGTCTCTGTTCGTTCAAACGTTCCTGTTGCTTCCTTTTCTCTTCTAACGATGCGGTAGCTTGCCCAATGAGGGTATTGATTGATGAGTGAACTCTATCTATTACTTGTGAAATTCATTAATATATTCCATAAACCTTATGATTATGAGTTTCAGATGTAGGTAATCATTTTCTTTTGCTAAAGTTTTCCATTTGTAGCACGCTACGTTGATTGTTGTGTTCATAAGATTTTGGTTTAACTCTCGGTTTAACTCACTCGGTTTACATCTTGGTTTACATGCAACCTCTGAAACCGCCTAAATTTGTAGTTTTATGGACTATAAAAAAAAGAGAAATCCTGATGGCTAATTGCTTGACTATCAGGATTCTCTCTAAGAGCGGAAGACGGGGCTCAAACCCGCGACCCTCAGCTTGGAAGGCTGATTTGTGTATTCGTTAATCGGTTGATATATATGTATTTGTATGCTATCTGTTTTTGATTTGCATTTTATTTGCATTATTCTGTTATACCTTTTTTAATATCTTCATTTGATATATTTTGTTTTTTCGAGTCATCTTATCATTGACTAGTTTTTTAAGATCTTCAAGCTGTTTTTGTGTATTCTCTAAAATAGCAGCCGCTTTTTTTAAATCTTTTCTTTGAATAGCGCATGATTCAGAAAGGAGCAGTAGTTGCTCCATTATCAGATTATAATCCTTTTCCATAGTCAATGAAGTTTGGGTTAAACATTATGAATAAGATAGCATAGATATATTAAACATTTTCGAATTTTAAAAAGTTTATAATGACAATATGTTTATAAACATAGCTTTTAAACTGCTTCTTGATTAATTGCCTTAATTCCATTTTGAAGATCTTTATCGATGTCTTTCACTTTATCAAGTGCGTTTTTAAGAATTTCTTCATATATAACCTTTGTTGCTTTGTATAGGCGCTGCCAGTATTCTGCGCTTTCTGGCGAAGGAACTTTATTTATGTTATTCTGACCATTTTCAGAGTCTAATGTGTCATTTTTATCATTAAACATATAGCCTCTGCCAGTAAGAATGTAGTTGGCATTAACATTGGGGTTTAACTCACATAAGGATGATATATATTCAATCGAAGCATTTTGTTTACCTGTCCTTACATGAGAAAATGCACTTTTTTTAATATTTGCAATTTCGTAAAAATCTTTATCACAAGAATAAATCTTACTAATAATCTCTAAGAACCTATTATTAATACCTTTTCTACTTTCTAACTGTTGGCTTTCTGTGACTTTAGGCAAGTCTATACTATTGATTCCTGTTAAAATGTAATTTTTATCAGCATTAAATGTATCACAAAAAGCATCTAAGTACTTTTTAGATATGCTTTGAACTCCATTTTTAATTCTGCTGTAAGTAACCTGTTTAAAGAAAGGAATAGCTTTCTCAATTCTGTATCCATTGAGATTCATCATTTCAACAGTTTCGATAAAACGTTTATCAATGTTTAAGTCTTTCATATCTTTTAAATATATTATAATACTGTCATAAAAATGATGGTATATTGTTCTCTATAAAGCTGCATCCGCTACTTGATATTGTTCATTTATTAATTAAAATCATTTTTTCATTTGAGATTTATATTAATTGCAGGAATATAAACCATGTATATAGCTGTATGCAAGGATGTTGTGTAATGTTATGTTTTTAAACATATTATTTGATTTCATTTTTATGAAAGTAAATTTGCTTTCATAAAAATGAAAGTATATATTTGCACCACAATTAGACCGTGGTAATACCAGCGGTATAACAAAGTACAATATACAAAGATAGAAATAAAAACATAAAATCAAAAAGTATATGGCTCTAATTAAAGATTCGGTAAAAGTGGCGGAGGTTGTGAAGAAAGTATCTCCGATTGAGACTTTAAGAAAAATCAAAGTAGGCGATAAAAGGTTGGTCCGCCAACGTGATATTGATGCAGCAGTAGTTAGATCTACCGTCTGTAAACTAAATAGCACGGGCTGTAAATATGATCTAAAAGCTCATATTGAAGGTACGGTTGTCAAACGATTAAAATAGTTGCGTTATGGGAAGACAAAAAATCGTAGGTAAGGTGGAAATGGCTCCTAAGGTTTGGCTATCCTCCAAAGAAGCGATGGCGTATTTGGGATGTGGATTAGATCTTTTAGAATCTCTTAGAGATGAGGCTCAAATATCATTTTCCCAATACAAGAGGAAAATATGGTATAATCTCAAAAGTATAGATCGTTTTTTGGAGAAAAATAAGGTAGTATAAATCCTTTTTAATAATTGTTCGTACCAAGGAGTATGGTTTGTGAAAATAGTACTCCTTTTTAATAGTATTAATAACAAAGCTCTAAGGCTTTATAATGATATATAAGTTATGAAAGCATTAACATTTATTTTTTCTTGCTTTTTTCTTTTATGCTCAATCTGCATGCTTGGATCGGCAGTAGTAAAAGATAGCCCAATGTATTGGTATGGAGTGTTTTTTTTGTCGATTATAGTTCTGGTGGCTATAACCATGGTTAAGGTTACCTATTGTGAGTTGCGTGAATAAAGGAGAGTCTATTGATAAAATAACTATATACATTCTATTTCACTTATTACATATTAGTGGTCGAAAGATAGATGTTGATATTATTGAAAGTATAACGCTTTGTGGATCATTGAAATTGATAAAGAAAAAGATTATTAATGCATTCTAACAATGAAAGACAAGCTGATACCCGTTGAATTAAAAAATAGAATACATATTATGACACTTTCAGAGATGTTGGAGATTGATAATAAAAATAAGATTAGCCAAAGACATGATAATGAAGAACATCGTTTACAGGTTTCATGTGTGCGTTGGTTTCGTATGCAATATCCGAATTTAAAGAATGTTTTGTTTGCTGTTCCCAATGCAGCAAGAAGATCTCAAAGGATGGGAGTATATATGAAAGAAGAAGGTATGCTACCTGGGGTTGCCGATCTTATTCTGCTGAAAAATAATCATTCTTATAATACCTTGTGTATTGAAATGAAAACGAGTCAAGGTGTTCAATCTTATACACAAAAAAAATGGCAGACGTCAGTAGAAGATAATGGTAATAAATATATTGTATGTCGCTCTTTAGAGAATTTTATTCAAGAGATTAATGATTATTTGATGACAGATAAGCGATGAGTGTAAAAAAACAGATTATTACGATTTCTCCTCCAATGTTTATTGAGGAAACAGGGGGAAAGGAACAATTGACTAGTTTAAATCATACTTGTAGCCGTTGTGCTGGAAATGGGTGGTTTTGGGGATTGGATGGAAAAGATCGTCTTAAGATTAATTGCCCAGTATGTAAAGGAAGTGGTTGTTTGGATGCTGTCATAGTAATAGAATGGAAAGCTTCTAATAAGAATAGATAATTAGAATGATCCCCATTATAAACCTTCATAGTAATACAATAAAGAGAGGAATTAAATATGGGAAAGAATATCAAAGGTCTTGCTGGTTCTACCATCTTCAATCAAAAGACGGTTAATCAAATGAACGGCATAAATAAAAACAATAAAGGGAAAGCATCCCCAATTTATATACCAACTAAAAAACGAAAGTAATGGAAGCTAAATTTAAAATTGGAGAAAGAGTAAAAATAGCCAATCATCCGGATAAATCTAAGATTGGTAAAGAGGTTGAGATAATTAACTTTCATCATTCTAATTTCAATCCGCAAAAGGGATATGTGGATGAATGGTTATACAATGTATGGGATGGTACGAAGTCTTTAGGGTGGGCACCTGAGTGCGACTTGGTAGCTAATAAACCTTCATAACGATATAGAAATGAACTAAATATGGATATTAATAGAATATACAATGAGGATTGTCAGGAAGGAATTAAACGTATTCCTGATGCAAGTGTAGATTGTATCATTACCGATCCTCCATATCTATACTTGAAAGGGCAGAAATTGGAACGTGAATTTAATGAACATGAGCTGTTTAAAGAATTTAAACGGGTGCTTCAACCTGATGGATTTGTAGTACTATTTGGGCGTGGTACTTCGTTTTATAGGTGGAATGTCATACTTTCCCAATTGGGTTTCTCCTTTAAAGAGGAAGTAATCTGGGATAAATCATATATAACATCTCCTTTATTGGCTTTATTAAGAGTGCACGAAACTATAAGTATTAGCAGTTTGGGTAAGGGTAGCATTAATAGGGTTAAGGTTCCATACATAGAAGCAAAATGTGGTGATGTGGCCTCAGTATTACAGGATCTAAGAAGAATGAAAGCTATATTACATAATCCTAAATCGTTGAAGGCAGTTGAAGATTTTTTAATTAACAATGTTGCATCTTATGATCTTGATAGGGTTAGTGGATATAACGTATCGGCTCAGCCGGGTTTTAAAAATGAGGATAGATGCGCTGCGGTAGTCAGAGCCATGAGTGATGGATGTACAGAAAGGTCAATAATAAGAACAGATTTGTATAAAGATGAAAAAGCAAACAAGCAAGGACTGCACGGAGACATGAAAATCGGAGACAGGTCGTGTAACGTTATATCATCAATGGAATGTGGAATGAATGAGAAATCAATTATTAAGATAGTTCGTGACCATTACAGCGCAATTCACCCAACACAGAAGCCTGTTCGTCTTATTGAAAGATTGTTGGCATTAACCACACAGTCAGACGATGTTGTTTTAGACCCATTTATCGGCAGTTGTTCCACAGCGATTGCCTGTGTCAATACCAACCGGAAATATATCGGCTTCGAAATAGACAAAGAATACTACGATGCAGGAATAAAGAGATTAAATGAGGTTCTTTCTGAGCCAAAATTAGCAATATAGAATAATTCAAATCTGAATAGTAATGAACATCGGAATATTAGCGGTTGATAGTAATTATCCTAATCTGGCTTTGATGAAGATAAGTGCATGGCACAAGGCAAGAGGTGATAATGTTGAGTGGTATAATCCTTTGTGTTCGTATGATAAGGTTTACATGGCAAAAGTATTCAGCTTTACACCGGATTACGGCTACTACATCAATGCCGATCAAGTCGAGAAAGGAGGTACAGGATATGACATAAGTAAGCTTCTTCCGGTAGAAGTTGATAGAATAATTCCGGACTACGATCTATACAATATCGATAAGACTTTGGCTTATGGCTTCCTTACTCGTGGCTGTCCTAATCGCTGTAAGTGGTGTGTAGTCCCTCAAAAAGAAGGTAGCATTGCTCCCTATATGGATGTAGAAGAAATTGCCCATGAACGAAAGAATATTATTCTGATGGATAACAATGTGCTTGCTTCCGAATATGGATTACAACAGATAGAAAAGATTATCAGATTAAAACTTCGAGTGGACTTTAACCAAGGTTTGGATGCTCGTCTTGTAACAGACGAAGTGGCCCGACTTCTTGTAAAGGTCAAATGGATAAAACGAATTCGGTTTGGTTGTGACACTCCCGGACAGATAACAGAATGCGAACGTGCAACAGCCTTGATTGATAAATATGGATACAAAGGAGAATACTTATTCTACTGTATTCTATTGAATGATTTTAAGGAAGCATTTACTCGCGTTAATCATTGGCGAATAAAAGGCGGTCGGTTTTTACCACATTGTCAACCTTATAGAGACTTGAATAACCCACATCAGATTATACCGCAATGGCAAAAGGATTTAGCCGGATGGGCTGATAAGAAGTGGATTTTTAGAAGTTGTGAGTTTAAGGACTTTACCCCTCGAAAGGGTTTTGTCTGTAGTGAATATTTTAAAATCAAATAGTGTAAAACTAAATAGAAATGAGTGAAACAATAATCAAGGTTTTAAAACCAAGCATAGATGGTAGGGTTTGCTATTGTCGAGTCCCTATCGCAAGGAAAATAATGGGAACTGGGGCGAAGGATTCTGAAATATTAATCAACGCTGGTATTTCTGATTCAATGATGGATATTGCGTTTAACTTGGAGACTGGAGCATACTCATTAGATAACACTTTGGCTAAAAATGAAGGGTATTGCGGTGCCTTCTCCACAACCAGACTTCTCCAACTTCTTCCAGTTCCTTTTAGTCGTGGCGGTGCGAAGTTTGGAATAATGCTTCACCCTGGAAACGCTGATGGTTTTGGTCGGAGTAGCCTTGTTGGATTGGTTGTAGATATGGAAAGTGGAGAACCGGTTAAAGAGTTTCACGGCCATCCGGTTACGGTTCTTGTCAAGTTGATAGAATTTGCAGCAAAAGAATAATTCAAAATAATTTAGAAATGAATAAACCTATTGAAAAATACATAAAAGAAGAAGACCTGAAAAAGATGCCAATCAATCAGGTGAAAGTATGTAAACAGATATATACCACCTACAAAAATGTTGGTAATGATGATATTATGTTGTTATCTGCACTGAAAGTCTATACTCGTCTTTTTCCAGCAATAGGCAGTTTGCCTGAAATGCAACAACTTGATATTGTTCACGAGGCTACAATGATTGCTTACGATGCCCGTACAAAGGCATTTGAGCACATGATAAATTATAATCCAAATAACGAATAACAATATAAATATGAAGCATGAAACGTTCAGCCGGGCAAGACTGGAGATACTGAATTATGTAATAACCTTCTGCACCAATACCCTGTATGATGGCAAATACTTTCCTCCTTTTAGTGAGGGTAGTGGTTTTGAATCTGTAAAGATGGGGGGGGCACCTCCGATTGGAAGCCTTGTACGACTTATGGCAGCGCCAACTACTAAATGGTATTTATCGTGGGTTGTCGATGTTCAAGAGGAAGCTGGTAAATACACTAAGTGTCTTCTAAAAAGCATAGAAGATGGAAGCTTGTCATGGTGGGAAAATGTAGGATACTATAACATACCTTTAGAACTGTCAGACAAATTTCCATCATGGAAATACAATGATGAACAATTTTCTTTTTGGGACAAATGGAACAAGGCTAATAAATGGGAAAATACCTATGTCCTCAAACCAATGCGCCCAATTTTTGAATCCGAAAAAGTAACTCTTGAGCTTAGAAAGATACACAGCAATGATATAATAGGATCAAAAACTTTCCCATTCTGGAAAAAACTGACAATTCGAGAAATGAGAGAGTTTATTCATGAAACATTAAAAACATTCAAAACGAAGAAAGAATCGAACATTTCTCGCATTAGAGAACATCTAACCGATGATGAAATATTATCGGCAAAAAACGGGATTATGGCAGAAACTTAAATCATAATTTTAAAATGATATTAGGCGGTAAGTTCAAGGCTCACCGCTTTTTCTGTGTTCAGGCGGTTTCTAAGTTCGGGCATTTTTATATTCAGAACAATCGCAAGCAAATGATTTCTCTTTTATGGAAAAAAACTTCGATCTATCTTTTTTTATTTAGAATATAAATAATATAAAGAATATAAGAGGCTGTAACGAGTTGGAATTTAGAGTTTTATTGATAGTAATTACGACCGATTATGAAGTATACTACGACTCTTTGTGAAAGTAATTACGACCAATTATGAAGTATGCTACGACTGAAAGTGAAGTCTACTACGACCGAATATGAAGTGTCAAAAATCTATTTACGACCGATTATGAACCTTTCTACGGCTTTTTGTGAATATGTTTATGGTAGATGAAAATGTTAACAATTGATATCATTCTAGAGATTTTTTTGCTACCATGAATGGGAGTTAGCAAATGAGGACCATGTATAGGAAATAGACGGCTTGATTGATAGCATACTTAAAAGAAGAATAGAACAGGAAAGAGCAAAATTAAAGCCGCTGCGGTTCCCCACCGTCAGCGGCTTTATCGTTTTCCTGGCGTCAGGAAAACCTTCTTCCCGGTGTCGGGCAGATGGTGTCATTCTCCCGGCTCCCCCAGGTATTCCAATACCGCCTCATGTTGCAGCGGCGTCAGTGCCCTTTGCCGGGGCTTGTAGTAAAGTTCTTCCAAGCGTCGTGTCAGTTCCGTGTTCAGCGCTATCCAGCGGTGCAGCTGGCTGACAGCGCTGCGGGGCGTGCTTCCTGGAAAGTATTGCTGTGCCAGATCGCTCAGGTAGATGCCTCCGGGATGTTTTTTCTCTTCATTCATTGTGCGTTTTCCTTTCTTCTCTATAATATAAAAAATTACCCGGTAGTAATTCAGTCACTACTACCGGGTGGTTTGTTCATTACTACTAAGTAGTCGGATCACTACCTACAGGTAGTTTTCCGGGCTTATCCCAGCGGATTTTCATCCAGTCCTCCGTCACCGCCTTCCGAACCGTTTCCGCCATCGCCGCCGTCATCGGGCAGCGGGGCTTCTCCTTTCTTGGCCACGCGGTGGAACGTCAGCCCGCCACTTCCCGAACGGGTGGCGGCCTTGATGGGCTTGCCCGGGCGGAACTGTATGGTGGCTCCGGTGATGTTGGAGGACGTGAATTTCTTCTCTGTCTCGGCACCTTCCGATTGCAGTTGTATCTGGAAACTGCCGAAAGTCTCTAGGCGCACGATCTTACCTGCCGCCAGATGTTTATTCACTTGTTTGATCAGGGCGCGGATGGCGTTCAGCACATCACCGTCAGTGAGGGATGTGGAGTAGGCGATGTCCTCAGCCATTTCGTCCATGGTTACTTCGCCTGAGGCCTGTGCCTTGGCGTAGAACAATTTCGGAGCGGTGTCGTCGCCCGGTTTGGTGCTCATGTGAGCAAGGGAATAGTTTACCATTTCTTTAATTACAAATTACTAATTATTAATTACGATCAGGATGCACTGCTGGGGGAAGTGGCGGTCCTGATTGCGGTTGGTTTGTGTCGTTTCGCGAAAAAGACGGGGCAAAGGTGCCGTAAACCGTTTACCCGGTGTGGTAATACAAGGCTTTAGTTGCATTAATATGTTATTATCGTTATTTTTGCATGGAGTTTTCAGGGTAGTTTCATTATTTTATTATTCATTTGCTTGTCAACCTATGAAGAAGAATCGGACAAAGATAGTAGGATGTAGCTATGCGTTCCGCGTGGAAGATGTGGTTCGCATCTATGACGAACATGCCAAGAGCGGTCTTAGCAACCGCGAAATCCTCCGCCGCTATATCTGGCCGAAATATCACATCTGCGAAAAGACTTTCTACAACATTATCAACGCCAGTGCCGATCCCCGTATTATCCGCCGCCAGGAAGAGGTGCGCGCTCAGCTTTCGTTGTTCTGAATCTCATCTGCCACTGTGGTGGTATATTCCATCTCATATACCTTCACGCCATGCGGCAATGAATACTGTCTGCTTGCCCGCCGGATCAGGACGGTGGCGCAACCGTCGAACCGCCAGCCGTGCAGACAGGAGTTCAACTGCGCTGCAAGACGCATGCGTTCGGCGGCATGTTGTTCCTGTGTGCTGCCGTAGTGGGTATCATCATAGCAGTCGAAGGCCAGACGGATGGCAACGGTGGTCTTGCCATGCTGGAGGTTTCCTTTCAGATTTTCCCAAAGGGTTTCGGGAATGCCGATCAGGACACAGGGGAAAGTCACAGGGTACTGGTCTTCACCGTTTGCCAGGGCTTCCAGTTGCCCGCAGTCTTCGTCGATCAGGAAGAGGGTATCGCCCATCTTGTCGGCGATTTGGTTTTGGAGGTCGTTGAATAGCTGTTCCATATTTGTTTTATTATTTATGAGTTAATAATCTTTTCTACTTCCTGATTCAGTTTATCATTCACCTTTTTTGCGAGTTCCGGACCGGGGGTGGATGGCATAAACTGGCGTTGCGGAATAGTAATGGTGAGCTTCGACTTTTTGGTCAGTGCCAGGCGTTTCCAAAAAGTGTCTTTCTTCTTATCAGTGCCAGCTTCTCGGTAATGTTGTGCCCATGCAAACCGACGCATCTTTGGAGTAACGGTAGGGCGTAGGATACCACCCCAATTATGTACTCCTGCATAGGGTGCCCGGGTAAATACTGTGACCTGAGCGTCCCCCGGTGTGTACTCGATGCTTCCGGAAAGATAGTTCCTGCCGGAAAGCAGCGGGCCGTATTGGGCATTGGCTCCCTTTTCGCCACCTTTCTGCCGTTTTGTTTCCTTCCATTTATGGAATCCGCCATGTGTGAAGCCTCCCTTACGGAAGTCTTCTTCGATGTGTCGTTTGGCGATGTTCCCTGCCAATACCGGCATCTTGCGATGCATAAGGTCATCCAGTTGCTTCTTCTTTTGCAGGAGACGGCGGTTAAATTCCTGTATATCCATTGTTTATTAGATAATAAAGTGTATATTTGCGTCACTAACAAGGAAGGGCCGAAAAGGCGCGATAACTTCAAGCTGTGCAGCCTTGTGCGTTTAGAGTCGTATTTTTACGGCTCTAATTGTTTCAGTACATTTTCTATCTTATCTCTTCCCATGTCTGCCTTTCGCACTACAACCGCACGTCCTCTATAGATCACGTAGCAACTCTGAATGATTCCTTTTTCAAAGTCGGTTTTTCTCCAGTATATGTGCCTTGAGAGGTCTCTGACTTTCAGCGTCTTTTCTTTCAAGTGTGCATCCAGGTCTATTATCACGATTTCACAGCCTTGTTTAATCGCCTTTTTGAAACCTGAGGTGATTCCCTGTTCGCTCTCTATGCCCTTCCTATCGGCCGTCTTACCGTTGACGGTGTATTCCGGATTCTTGCGTCCTTCTTCCAGTACATGCTCGTTGATGCGTATACTCATTTTCTGGAACGAGTCGAGCAGGGCCTTGGCGGCACGAGTGTTTTCTTCGACTTCAGTAATGTCAGCGTTGACACTTGTCTTCAGCCGTTTTCCGTATGCGGGATCAATGAAGAATTTTCCTGTGCGATCCAGCTCTTTTCCTGTTTTCGGGTCGGCATAGAACGCGTCTTCTTTCTTATAGACACGTTCCGTCAGAAATGCCTTCACCGCTTCCTTCGCCCCGTCGTATGCATTACTTACATAGGGGTGCGTGTCACTGAACAGTCGGCCATCCACTCCCGGGTTATTGTCCAGCCCCGGCGCGGGCTGATTCTTCGGGTCGGTGCTTTCGCGTGGTGCTCCGGTGGGCGGTTCGTCGGTGGCGGAGAGGCTGCACTTGCAGTTCCAGCGGTCGCCGGGTCGGTGAGCGTTCCAAAACGAATGGTTTATTGGCAAGATGGTTCCCCAGAAAACCTTGTGGTCCGCTCCCGGGTTGGCACTGGTGCTGGGCATCCATTCCAGATTCGGCAGGATGTCGGCGTATTGCTCGAAGCGTTGCCAGTCTGCCGCCTGACGGGCACGGATCACGGCGGTGTCGTATTCCGTTTTCAGCCAGTGTTCCACATGATGGTCGAGCATCGGGTGAACGTCCTTTTTCCATTGTTCAAACGGTTTTAGAACACCGTTTGAATCGTACATCTGAGCGGCGATATCGTTCTGCATGCGGTGCACTTTGAAGGCGGAGAAGATGGCGTTGCCCTGGTCCATCTTCTGCCGGAACTCTGTGGGGACTTCAGCGGAAGATTGGCTGACCCCGTCGTTGGTAGCTTCCGTAAATGCGCGGAAGGTTTCGTTGAAAAGGTTTTCCTCGATTTCCGTCATGGGGTGAAAATCCTTTTCGTAGATATGCTTTAGGGCACGTTGCAGGGCTTTGTCATCAAAGACGAAAGCGGTGCTTACGTCTTTGTCGTCGGCTTTGTTGTAAAGCTCGTTCATTACCAGTCTAAAGCCCCGTCGCTGTGCGGGGCGTCCGCGAAAAAAGAACGTGAACGGTTTTGGGGTTGCTGTGAATTCTTACTATTGCCGAGTGGTTGTATCATTTGAGTGAATGGATTTTCCGCTTTCTTCTTTTCCTCCATTTCCGCTTTGAGTCGTTCGTAGTTGTCCGGACGCTCAATATTGAGCTGTTCGTACAGGTAGTCGTCATCTATAGGAAGGTTGAAGACGTTTACAGCCTTTTCAAGCAATTCCGCTTTTACTTTTACCTGTTCCAAGTCTGTCTCTTCAACGTAGACGAATTCACCGCCTACAGTATTCACCCCCAGAGCGGCGAACTGGTCGGTCATGTCGTAATTCAACAGGTTCAGGATGGCGAGGGCGTCCTGTTCCATTAGTTCCTGTTCCACCTTATTGTGCACGGTGCCCAGGGCTTGTGTGCCGGTTTCACTGGCTTCGGTGGTGAGCGTATTGCCCAGCACGGCTTTGCTCATTTCTGCATTACAACGGTCTACAAGGCTGCTGTAGAGTTCACAGCTACCGGTGGTATTTCCGGTTTCCACAAGGTCCAGATTGGAGCCTTCAGGGCAGAAATAGGTTGACCCCCCTCCCTGATTTTTGGCTGCGTCCATGGTGGCGGACAATGCTTCCGGATCAGCGGCATCGTATGTGTACTTGCGCACCGGCATGCCGAAGATTTCAGAGAACTGTGCCCAGTCTCCTATAGTTCCACGTTTGTAGATGACGTAAGGGGCGGTTCGTGCCAGAATACCTAGCGGTTCTTTGCCCCGTATCATCAGCAGGTCGGGGTATTCGTCGAAACTTTCGCCGGTGATATCGTTCTGACGGGTCTTGATGATACGCAGTACCGGATCCACATGTTTGCGGGGAACAAGATAATAATCTATCCAGCCTTTCTTATTGATGTAAAACTGTACCAACGTGAATCCCCAGTATTCGGCATCCAGTGCGTCACCGAGGAAGCGCAGGAACCAAGGCGATGAAATCTGTACATTCACCTTGTCGTCGGGTATGCCGTTACGGCGGAATTCAATTTTGCGTCCCAATACACCGCTCTTTCGTTTCTGCACCACGGAAAACAGGTGCGGGTCCATCAGGCTCTCGCTGTAGATATCGTAGATTCTCACCCGTTGCGTGAAGTCCACGTTCTCCATGCTCCGGATACCTTGCATATAATCATCCAGTCCGATGCCGAAGCGTTGGGGCTGGGTCAGTATGATTGTTGCACCGGGGCGGGTTACATTGCTGCCTTCGGTGATACGTTGCTTGCCTTTGGAGGCGCGGTTCACTACAGAGGACACAGAGTGCCACAGAGTTTTGATTTTGGGAGTCATACGGCTTTTATTTTAAAGATGGTTTGTACGTTTGGGGTTACTGCTCATCAGCCAGGGGCTGTTTTGTTTCTGTTCTTCTTCCGGAAGTTTCGGTGCGCCGTCTATGACGATCTTGAAGCCCGCCACCTGCTTTAGCCATTCCATCGCCCGCTCGTAACGGTCCTTGCGTATCTGCGACATCTTCTGCGGGTTGTGGATGCTGAACAGGTGGTATACGGCGATATCCACCGCCATCATCAATACAAGCTGGTTGCGGTTCACGCCTTCCGCCGAGAATATGGCGTCCACGTCATAGCGTGCGCTGAGGTACCCGCGCATATCCTTGATGGCACGGTCTTCGCAGATTTCGATGATCGCATCGTCGTTGCGGGTCAATGAATCCAGTATTTCGCGATGGATGCTGGCGTCATAGTCTTCGGGGTTAATGAATTTGCTCATGGGGTGAGATTTATGATTTATAATTTATGATTTATCGGGGGGGTGGTTACAGGCGATGCCGGTTGCTTCCGGGGTTGTGTCGCACCACGGTAACGGGTTCCAGCTGCTGTACTTTCTTTTTCAAGATACGCAGGCCGCCCTCCACACAGTCGGGGCCGTCAGCGGGGAACTTCAGTCGCAGGGTGAACAGACGGAACTGATCATCGAGGCGTTTCATGTGCGGGTTATTCTTCTCTGCTTCGTTGAAGATGAGATTGCCTTCCCTGTTCAGTGGTTCCAGGTTGGCTTCGATACGGGTACCTTTTTCCGTTTTGCGGGCTTCATCAGGCTGTATGTATAGCTGTATGCCCCGTTCGCGGCGTACTTTGCCCACCAATGGTTTGAATACCTGCTGGAAGAACGGGTCTTGCAATTTATTATTTTCCATATAGCAGTACACGGGCGTTTTGCCGCCTACATATTCCAGTAATTGCACATACCAGTCGATGAACTCCGAGTTCAGCCCATGATCCAGGCGGGCGTTGATGATATAAACCTTCTGTCCGATCTGCCCCATGAGGATGCAGCTCTTTGTACTGCTATTCTTGTTTTTGCTCTCACCGGGGGCGGGGTCGCCATAGATCACCAGGAACTGGAACTTCTTCAGGTCCGGTACTTTTCCGTATGTCAGTTCCTTGAAAACTTCGCCTTCTGTCACCGGGTTGTTGAAGTATTCCGTCTGTTGGGCGGCGGTGCTGATTTTGGAGAGCGATATATCTATGCTTTCCTCCGTGTTTTTGGATGGCCAGGTGCTATATCCTTTTTCATCACGAATGTTCACGATGTCCCAGTGACTGGACATCTGCCCGGCACGTACCACGCAACAGTCGCGGGCGATGATATTGCCGCAGAAGATGATAAGTGTCTTTACGGCCGTATCGCGTGTGCCGTACAAGGCGCTTTCCCACCATCTCCAGTTCTTGTCAATAGTGTCCGGATTGCGTACGGCTTCATCCGTATCGAAGTCGTCCACCAGCAGCACGTCCGGACGGACGGCACCGTTTCTGCTACCACGGGGCGCATTGCCCGCACCTACGGCACGGAACGAACAGCCGCACTTGGCGACGAACTCTTCAGCGCACCAATTTCCGAGATTTACTTGTATGCCATAATAGGCACGTATCAGGGCGTTTTCCTCGAACTGCTTCTTGTACGGATCGAGCAGGCGCGTGGCACTGTCCTGAGTGGCGGATGCCATCATCACGTTGCACTTCTTTTTGGTAAGTGCCAGATACATTACGATGAACATTACCGTAGTACTCTTCGCCAGGCCGCGTGCCCATGACAATACCTCAAACCACTCTTCATGCTTGATGCAGCGCCGGATTGCCTTTATATGGAAATCGGCAAACTCAAACTTTGCATACTCCTCGAAGAAGAACTTTATCCACTCTATTGGATCAGCTTCCAGTCGGGCACGGTCTTTGGCTATCTGTGCCTGCGTCAGGTTCACATCCGAATTCTGCCTGCGAAGCCCGGCTTCATAGAATACCGCCCACTCGCGGAGCGCATCCCTGTCTTTTTGATTTTGTGCAGCCATAACCTTATTGATTTTTTTTTAATTGGTTACAGACTATCTTTTATAAAAGCGTCCCACAAACGGAGAAACTCCTTACTCTTGTCCAGGTCGAACGGGCGCAGCCAGTCGATGAACTTCATGCCTACGCTGATGATGTCGGATATCCCCACATCCGTCTCCATCTTTTTGATGGCCGTTGCCAGCTTGTTCAGGGTATCGGCTTCGGCGGCCGTAGCGAAGCGCTTTCCTTCCGGTCGTTCGCTGATGACACGGTTGATTTCCGACACTTGCCGGTGGAGCGATGCCACCTGCTGTTCGCGCGTCAACGTCATGCCCACTTTCAGTTCTTCCCATTTTTCTGCCGCCATCCACCGGATAATGGTCTGGCGTGACACGCCCACTTTGTCCGCGACTTCCTGTTGCGTCAGGTTATCCTTCAGGTAGAGTGTACGGGCATAATCCTTTTTTTGTTTTGAAGTCAATTCAGCCATACAATAATCTTTTAGAATTTACGCAAAGTTCATTACAGCAACCGGGAATGGGAAAAAAGCGCGGAGTGGGTGCAGACAATGCCACAGCGTCTACGCAGTTGCGGGAAAGCGTTACATAGTTTTTTGTGCGGTTGTGTCCTACAGGGTAGTTTTGCGGCAAATAATCCGAACGACGTATGACCATCTTAAAGAATATATTGAATGAAAAGACCGCCAGCCTGCTGCTTTACGGAGAGATCAGCGACGAGGGCGGTGACGGCAAGATTGCCAGTCGGGACGTTGTGAACGAACTGATGTACCTGGACGGCAACTATGAAAATCTGAATATCCGGATCAACTCCGTTGGCGGTGACGTCTATCCCGGCATCGCCATCTTCAACGCCATCCGTCAGTGCCGGAGCAATGTCACTATCTATATTGATGGCATTGCCGGCAGTATCGCCGGTGTCATTGCCCTTTGCGGACGGCGTGTGGAGATGAGCCGTTATGCGCGGATGATGCTGCATAATGTTTCCGGCGGCTGTTTTGGCAACAAAAAAGACTTGCAGGATATGATATCCACCATTGAAAGTCTGGAAGATACCATTGCCGAGATTATCGGCACGCGCAGCGGAAAGGATAAGGAAGAGGTGAAAAGCACTTACTTTGACGGAACGGACCATTGGCTGAAAGCCGACGAAGCCCTCGGACTGGGTCTGATCGACGCCATCTATGATGTTGAACCCATTCCTGAAGAGAGTTCCACGGACGATATTTACCGCATATTTACTAACCGGCTGGAGCTGGAGCAACAGCCACAAAACCCTGATAAAATGAAACTGGAAGATGTTAGAAAGATTCCCCGCTTTGCCAACTGTGCCGACGAAGCGGCAGTGATGGCCATGCTTGGTGAAACAGCCCGGAAAGCGGACAAGGCCGATGACCTGGAAAAGGAGAACGGCGAGTTGAAGGAACAACTGCAACAGCAGGAAGAAGAACGTATTGAGACCACCGTGACGGAAGCCGTAACCGACGGACGCATCGGTGCCGATCAGAAAGATACCTATAAGAATATTCTGAAAGCCGACTTCAAGAATGGTATGAGTGCCCTGAAAGCATTGAAACCGAAGAAGCTGCTGAAGGACAAGCTGGAGACCGGGCAACCACAGAACATTGCCGAAAGCCCCTGGGAGAAGAAACAACGGGAAATTCGTGAACGAACCGCCGCCCGTAATTAGTAATCTGTAATTAGAATTAGTATGGTTCCGGTCAAGAATCCCAAGAACGCCAAATTAGGCGGCTCTTCCTACTTCGGAAAGAACGTGGGTAGCAGCGTGCGCAGTGCGGGCAGTGCTCCGCAATTGCGTGGAAAACAGAAAGTGAAGATGTAGTGCGCTGGGCGCAAATTAATAAATAACAATTAAAGAATTAAAAGACAATGGCAATTCAAGGATTGAATACCACCAACTATGGTGGCGAAGTACTCGAACATGTGCTGACCCTCGCCGCTACCGGCAATGAATTGGTCAGCAAGGGGCTCATCATGGTGATCCCCGGAGTGAACAGTTCCATCAGCATCCCTCGTGTGAAATCGAACAAGATGCTCCAAAAGCGTAAGGAAGACCCGCAAAAGGCAGACAGCAAAGGAGACTTCACCTACAGCGAAAAGAAGTTGACGCCTAAAGACATGATGGCGTTCACGCTCTTTAATCCCCGTGCTTTCGAACATATCTGGCGGCAGTATCAGCCGACGGGAGACCTTGTGTTCCGTCAGTTGCCTCCCAATATCCAGAGCCTTCTGTTGAATGAACTCTTGAAACAGGTAGGCCACGAACTTGGCTACCAGTATATCAACGGCAAGTATGAAGACGGTTCCGATGACTCTTTGCTGTTGGATGGCATCCTGACACAGGCTGCTAAGGATGCGGATGTGGTGAAAGTGAAGACCGTAGGAACTACCATGCTGCAACGTCTGAAAGAATTGCGCACTGCGATTCCGGTGACTATGCGTAACAATCCGAACCTGCGTATCCTGATGAGCGTGGAAGACTTCGACACTTACGATGACGAACTGACGCAGCTCGCCAACAAGGGGGCGGCACCCACGGACATCAATCTGGAACGTTACAAAGGAATTTCTTTCGAAGTGCTGACCCAATGGCCGCAAGGTCTGGTGGTAGCCACTATCTGTGACAGTGGTCTGAACGGTAACCTCTTTGCGGCCGTCAACCTTCAGGATGATGAAAACGTGATCCAGATTGATAAATGGGCGAACGCCAGCGAACTCTATTTCTTCAAAATGCTGATGAAGGCGGACACGCAGATCGGTTTCGGAGAAGAGTTCATTGCACTGGACTGGAGAGCTGATGGAGCGTTCAAACCTATAGTAGAGGGATAAGGAGGCACAGCTATGGCAAAGAAATTACTTGTAACGGTCGTTGTCCTAATGGCATTTCAGGACAAGTTCGATCATAAGACTCAGTACCCCGTAGGTGTAGAATTGGAAGTGGCAAAGGAACGTGCGGATGATCTGGTAAGCCGCGGGCTTGCCAAGATGAAGGAAGAAGCCCCGTCAAAGGCACCGGCTGATAAAAAGCCTAAGCAGTCTAAAGGCGCCAATCCTGCCGCTAATCCTGGACCCGCTGAAAATGCAGGTCAGGAGGTAGCTGCCGAGAATGCGGCACCGTCTGCCGGTGATAACTCTGAAGAAAAGCAGGAAGATGAGCCGGGGACTGAGGAATAACAATCCGGGGAATATCCGCCTGTCACGCACTTTGTGGCAGGGGGAGGTTCGTCCCTCGCAGGATCAGGCTTTCTGTCAGTTCCGCACGATGGCCTACGGCTATCGGGCTTTGATAAAGCTGCTACAGAACTACCGCGGTCTGAACGGCTGCCGCACGATATCGGACTTTATCAACCGCTGGGCACCGCCTACGGAAAACAACACATCCGGTTATATCAGCCGCGTATGCAAGGAGATGCAGGTACCTGCCACTCACATACCTGACGTGAAAGACCAAGGAACGATGTGCGCTTTCGCCGCTGCGATCAGTCAAGTGGAGAACGGTGTACCTGCCGTGATGAGGGACGTGGTCGCAGGTTGGAGCCTGCTCTAATAAAAAATAATAATTAAAAATTAAAGATGAATGGATACTTTGATGCAGATATTGGGCAGCCTCTTTCCGGCAGGACTGGGTGCGGCAATCGGAACAGCCGTCGGCTGGTTCTTCAACCGCCGCCTGTCGAAGGCCCGCAACGGTGGAGATATTGACGCTGCCTATATGGACAACATTCAGAATCTCCGTTCGGACCTGTTAAACTCTATCAATGAAAACAGAAAACTCTACAGGGCCATCGCCCGACTGGATCGCACGGTGGCTCGCGCTACTACTTGCCGTCACTGGAACGATTGCCCTGTCCGTGACGAGTTGCAGAAGTCCGGGCAGGATGACGACCACCCGTCATCTGAGCGACAGTCTGCAAAACGTAAAACGATCCGTTCTGACCCTCCTGCCCGTTCCGGCCAGCGTGGCGCAGACGAAGTTACCGATGAACCAACTGGCCACATTGCCGGAAGGCGCGGGATATAGCACCCACAGCGGGCAGGCCACCGCAAGCGTGGTGCGTGGAAAGGGAGATACATTAATCTTCACTTCGACCTGTGACAGCCTGGCACGACAAGTGATATCGCTGACGGAAGAACTGACCCGCATCCGCAATGAAACAGGCGAGGAAGTGGAAGAACCGCCTCCGCAGGTAGTGCGTGAACCCACCGGGTGGCAGTGGTTTCAGATATGGGTAGGACGGTTGGCCGTTACCGCCTTTATCTTAATACTGATTAAACGGCGTTTAAAACATAACTAAATAGTATAAAATTATGGCAGTAAAAGAGAATAATGGACTGATTTATGGCATCGGTAAATTGAAGTTCAATAGCAAGGAAATCGGCTGGATCAGTCAGGACGGTTTATCTCCGAAGGGTGAGGCACGACAGACTACCCCCATTTATGCCGCGCAGGTTCAGGATGGCCCGGTAGATGAGATAACCAGCAATCCCGGTACCACCGCTTTCGGCTTCAAGCTTATCCAGTTGACCCCGGAGATTTGCAAGGAGCTGTTCGGCGGCACGGTTGCGACAAAGGATGGTGCTTATGAACCGCCCACCGACTTCAAGGACTTGGAAGGGCCGTTCGAAGTAGAATGTGTCAGCGGTCACAAGATCGAGATACCCCGCGCCAAGATGAGCGGTGAACTCGCCGACTCTATTAACATGAGTGGAGTGCTGAGCTATGACTGTACGGTGAAATGCCTGAAACCTTTGGAAGAAGGCAAAGCGCGTTACCGCATCATTCCACCGCAGACAACCGAAGGGTAACATATGGAACAGACGGAACAATTGAAGGCTTCCGCTTTGATGCTTGACATGGGCGTGGCGATTCCCGTCCGCCCATTCAAGTTTTTATACCGCAAGCGAAAGCCTCGCCGAGTGATAATGCGTACACCGGGGCTGGGAGGAATGATCCGGATCAGCAATCTGTTTTTGAGTATGGGAGTAACCCATGCGGATATGGAGGAATATACCTGCGAGCAGAGTATGAAGCTGGTGGCGGAACATGGAAAAACAATAAGTCGGATAGTGGCGTATGCCTTGGTCAGAGATCCGTTGCTTGGCAGACTGTTGAACCGTTTCGTAGCCTGGTGGCTTCGATGGTTTGTGCATCCCATGTTTTTGCAGGAAGCGATGTATCAGTTGGTAACCATGATCGACCCGAAGTCTTTTCTGACTACTATCAGCTTGGTGGAAACGATGAATCCGATGAAGCCGAATCTGAGCCATTCCAACAGCGGGAGTTAAAGGGGTATACGGAAGCCCCTCATAGCCCGTTCGGGTTAATCTGGCAAGTGGCTACGGCCACCGGCTGGAGTACGGATTATATATTGTGGAAAGTTCCTTATCCGATGTTGCTGCTTATGGCCAAGGATGCCCCGCGCTATGTTTCGGTAGAAGAACAGAAGAAACGGCAGTACAAGACAATGATGAATAAAATGAAGCGAGCAAGCGGTGTAGGTAAAGACCCGGTTGCCTTCTTCCAAACCCATATATCTGAAAAATAATGGAACCTGTAGAACTCACTTTAATCACCCGGAATAAAACGAAAGAGGGACTGGATGAAATTATCCGGGACACCTCTAAGGTAGGTCAGACCGTAGAACAGGTAACGGCTGACTTTCAGGCGCGCATGAACGAACAGAGCAATGCCGTGAAACAGGTGGAAGCGGATATCAGGGCACTGGAAAAACAATTGGAGAAAGCGTCTCCCGGCAAAATGAAGACGGAACTGACCGCCGATCTGGAAGCCGCGAAAAAAGTGCTTGCCGAGGAAAAGGGAGAACTTGCCTTGCTGGAGAAGCAAGTAGATCAGACCAGCCAGAAGCATATCATGCTCCGTACTGAAATCCGTAACCTGAAAGAACAGATATCGGGAATGACAGAAGGGACACAGGAATATGCCGAAGCCATGCAGCGACTTGGAGAAATGCAGGACCGCATGGGGGACATCAACACGCAAGGACGAATCTTCAGCGACGACAACAAGAATATAAAGGCTACCATGGATGCCGTTTCCGGTTTGACCGGTGTCATGACCGCCGGTGTCGGCGTGGCTTCCCTCTTTGGAGTTGAGCAGGAGAAATTAGCGGAAATACAAACAAAATTGCAGGCCGTGATGGCAATCACCATGGGCGTACAGCAAGTAGCCAATACGTTGAATAAGGACAGCTATTTTACGCATGTATTGCTGACAGGGGCCAAGAATATGCTGACAGCAGCCAATACAAGGCTTGCTGTATCGCTGGGCATTTCTAATGTAGCTGCAAAGGCTTTGATGGCAACATTGACACTGGGGTTATCGGTTGCTATAACCGGTCTTATAGCATTGTGGAATAAATATAGCAGTGCGCAGGATAAAGCGAAGAAAGCCCAGGAAGCGGCAACTGAAGCTGCGAAAAAACAAGCTGAAGCAGAGGATGAATTGCGCAAATCAGCGGCAGGTAGTGTTTCCACGGTGTTACTTGAATATAAAAAACTTCAAAAAGCTTATCAAGACCTGGGAAATGATATAACCAAGAAGAAAAAATTCATAGATGCCAATAAAAAAACATTTGATGATCTTGGCGTTTCAGTCCGTGGAGTAAAAGATGCCGAAAACTTATTGATAAATGGAGAAGAGGCTTTTTTACGCACAATGAATAATCGCGCATTGATAGCCGCTTCTATGGAAGTGGCCGCAGAAAAGTATAAGGAGGCCCTCGCTAAAATGATGGAAGTTGATGCAAAACAAAAAAAAGCGGAGGCTTATAGTGAAAAGGACTTGGATGCGGATGATCTTACGCTGGCCAGCCGTATGGCCGCCGGAGAAATGCACAAGAGAAGAGGGGGAAATTTTCTTGAGGGTATTGCGGATGAAGATATGGAAGAGAAATTAACCAAATACGCAAAGACCGGCAATCAGTTCTATACGAAAGTTCTAAATGAATTCAACGCGGAAAAGGCTAAAGCCATTGAAACGATTACTGAACAGAATAAAGGAGCCCTTGAACGCAATGCTGAAGAAGAGCGGAAGAACGTAGAGAAATTCATGAAAGAGGGAGCTGAAAGTCTTGCGAATGGGACTAAACTTACTCAAGAAAATCAAAATATCTTTCAACAGGCCGGCTTTACCCCATTTGTAAAATCGGATAAAGGTTCTTTCGACAAAGAAGCTAAAGCCAATGAAATAGCCGATGCGGAACTCAAAGCCCGTCAGAAAATAAACGATATGACCCTCGCCCTGATGGAAGAAGGTGAAGCAAAGAAAAAGGTACTTGCCCGGAAACAGTTCGATGACGAACTGGCACGTATAGATAAGGAAGAACGCGAACGGTTGAGAGCCTTACAGGCAGCACAGAAAAATGGAATGACCGTAACGCCGGAACAGGTGGCTACGGTGAAAGGACAGGCAAAGCAGCAACGTGACCTTGCCGGTGAGCAGTATATAAAAGATTTCTTTAACCTGGAAAAGGAGTATGCGGATAAGAGCAAGAAGTTGAAGGCGGAAAAGATACAGGCTCTCATTGAATATAATAAGGAGTACGGTACCTATGAGGAAAAACGCCTGGCCATTGAGATGGAGTACAACGAGAAGTTGGCAGATATCCAAGCAAAACGCTGGGAGGCGGAGAAGAAAGGCGACACGGAGACTGTAGAAATTATGAATATCGCTTTGGCGAAAGCAACCAAGGACAAAGGCAAGTCGCTGATGAGTATGGACTACGAACAGTTGAAGGAATCTCCCGAATATATCCGCGCCTTTGAAAACCTGAAAGAGACGTCGAGCGACACGCTCAATTCCCTGTTGACGCAGTTTGAAAACGCCAAACAGACAGCGGCTAAAGTGCTGTCTCCCGATCAGCTTCGCGAATATACAAGTACCATTCAATCCATAATGGACGAACTGGACTCCCGTAATCCGTTCCAGTCACTATCTGACAAGAAGCAAGAACTAGCCGAAGCGGAACAGGCTCTTGCCGATGCGCAGGTTGAACTGGAAAATGCACGCCAGCAAGCCGAAGCCGTCAAAGGTGGAGCGAAAATTGAAAACGGCATTTCTTCATCCAAGCTCAATCCGGCAACCGGAAAGATTGAATCAACGAAGGCGTATCTGACGGAAGCCCAAGCTCTGGATAAGGTGAGGGAGAAAACAAACGAGTACAATGCGGCGCAGGATAAAGTAACCCAAAAGGATGCAAAAGTAAAGAAGTCCAAAAAGGAGGTCAGGTCCGAGATAGATGAACTATGCCAGTCAGTGGATGACCTTGGAAAATCAATAGGCGGGCCTGCCGGTGAAATCATTTCCCTGATAGGAGAAATCGGGTCTTTCACGCTGACTGCCATGGATGGCGTTGAAGCTGCTGCCGACACTTCTGCAACCGCTATCAGTACGGTTGAAAAGGCATCGGTCATTCTGGCGATAATCAGTGCGGCCATCCAAGTTGCCACAAAGATAGCTTCTTTATTCAAGGATGATGACGGGGTGGCAGAATACGAACGTGCCTCAAAGGTGTATGAATCCTATATTGCCATACTTGATAAAGTCATAGAAAAGCAAAAGGAACTGTTTGAACTGAATTCCCAAACAGGGCGGCAAGCCTATGAGATAGCCAAGGCCACAGTTCAGAAGCAGGAAGATGCTTCCCGCGAACTGGGCAAGCAATATCTGAACTCCGGAGCCAGCAAAGGATTTCTGGGTATGGGCAGTTCTGCCTCGAAGGGTGTTGATCAGCGTAAGGATGTATCAACCAAGGCATGGAATGAAGCTAAGAATGCACTTGGACGCGATTTCTATAGCTATGGCATTGGTGAAGGGCGTATGACCGGGCTTTTCGACCTGAGCGTTGAACAGTTGAAGAAGCTTCAGGCAGATGCACCATTGTTCTGGGCTGAGTTGCATGATGACACGCAAAAGTATCTCCAGCAGATAATTGATTGCAACGACGAACTGACAAAGTTAGAGAATGACCGGAAGGAAGGTCTGGTAAAGACTGATTTCGATAGCTTCCTGAGCAGCTTCACTGATACTTTGACTGACATGGACAGTAGTTCAAAAGACTTTGCCGACAACTTTGAGGAGTACCTGAAGAATGCAATCCTCTCTTCTCTCATCACAGACAAGTATCGTGACAGAATCAAAAAGCTGTATGACGATTGGGCTGCCGCGACCGACAGTGGTGAGAAACTGACAGAGCAAGAGGCAGAGGCCCTGCGTAAGGATCAAGAGAGTATTACAGAAGAGATGCTGCGAAAAAGGCAGGAACTTGCCGATGCCTTTGGGTGGAGTTCTTCTTCCTCTGAAAGCCAATCGGGGCGCGCCGGTGCAGTGACAACTATCACGGAAGAGACTGCCGGAAAAATTGAAGGTATTGCCACTTCCATACAGATACGGGTTATCAGCATGGACGACAAGATGACGGATATCTCGCAATATGCTTATGAGGCAATAGGGATATTGAATACCATCGCCGAGAATACAGCTTTCTGCAAGTACTTGGAAGCTATATCCGATGCGGTAGATAGAATGGAACGTGACGGAGTAAAAATGAGATGATATGGATATACTGGAAGGATTGCTCACCATCAACGGTGTGGATGTATATACGGAATTTAATGTTTTCCTGGCAGAAGATTCGTTGGGAAGTCATACAAATTATAACGAGTTGCTGAAAGTTCCGGCCATGAAAGCTTATACAACTGTTACGTTTCGCGAAGAGAACGGGGAGCGTTTGCCTGATACTTTGCCGGAGCCACATTATGAAGCTCGTGATGTTACGTTGCAATTCGGTCTTCTTGCCGACACAAAGGAAGGGTGGTATCGGAAATTCATCGCTTTTCAGACCTTTCTTAAAAGTAGCTGGTTAGTGTTTTCTCTGCCGGAATTGGGAACTACTTATAAGATGTATTTCAAAAGCTGCACTACGCAACAGATGATTACTCCTTTTAAGGTCGATGGCAAGATATACGGAAAGATGAAAATGAAGTTTCGGGAGCCAAATCCTTATATAACGATAGACCCTTCAAATGATAATTAAATACTATTCAAATGGAGCTTAAAATCTATAATCAGAGCGAAGAACTGAAACTGACGGTCAGCACGTCTTCATCGTCAACCTGGAATATGGAACTGATGACGGAGAATGCGATATCCGTTTCTTTCACTCATCCTTTCTATGTGCCGCTGGATGTGAATGACTATGTGCTGTTGTCGGGAGTAAAGTTCAGTATTAATAAAGAGTATAAACCAAAACAAAAGTCCACCCAGGAATACACCTATTCCGTTAAATTCTATGGCCCGGAGCATGATGCGCAGCGAGTTATGTATCTGAACCTGACGGACGGGCAATATGACGTGCAATTCTCCCTTGATGGTAGCCCGCGTGAACACTTGAAGAAGTGGGTGGATAACATGAACCGCATCTATGGGCGTGAAGTCTGGTCGATGGGTGATGTGGTGGTAGCTGCCAATCAGACCATAGAATATAACAATTCTTCTTGCTGGGATGCGCTGGCCTCCATAGCCGAAGCCTTCGAAACGGAGTGGTGGGCGGATGGTTTTACAATCAACCTTTCACGTTGCGAGCGGGGCGAACGTATTTCCCTTGGCTACATGCAGGGACTGACTTCGCTTACCCAGTCGGAGAACAGCAATGACGTGAAGTTTTTTACCCGGCTGATTCCGCTGGGTTCGACAAAGAATATAGATCGTAGCCGTTATGGGTATTCCCGACTTCAGCTTCCGGATAAGTCTACTTATGTGGACCGCAACACTCAATACGGATTGTATGAATATGTAGAGGAAGCGGCATTCGCAGAGATATTTCCGCATTATACAGGTACGGTGTCATCCGTACGTTCGGAGGAAAAGACCGGCGAAGACAAGAAGCCCTTCACTATCTATTATTTCAAGGATAACGGGATGACATTCGATCCGTCTTCCAAGGATAATGAGATAGCAGGCTTGGTGAAGCATGTCTCTTTTCAGACAGGTGACCTTGCCGGGCGTGACTTTGAAGCGAATTATAACTCGGCTACTAAGGAGTGGGAGATTATCAACATCTATCCGGATGAAGAGACTCAGATACCCGGCGGGAATTTGATCCCTCGTGTGGGGAATACTTATATTCCTTGGAACTTCCGTATGCCGGCGGAGTACGAAACGCAGGCGGAACAGGACTATAAAGCGGCTGTAGATAACTATCTGAAGAAGTATAGTGAAGATGTGTCGAAGTATGGCGGCGATACGGACTATATCTATATAGATACTCACAATGTGCCGTTACAGTTAGGGCAATCCGTACGGTTGACCAGCGATGAATATTTCGGTGCGGTTGGATATCGGGACAGCCGGATGACGAAGGTGGTACGGAAATTGGATAATCTGAGTATTGCTACGATTGAATGCAGTAACCAGGTAGGGAAGGGGTGGAAGACGCAGGTGGATAACAGTCTTTCAGAGTTGAAATATGTGATAGGGCAGAAGGAAGAGACGGTACTGGATGTGCTGAAGAGCTGGGACGGGCGGGATATCACTGATTATCGGGTGTTGTCCGGTTTACGTACGTTGAAGGAAATAAAACAACGCGCGTTAAGCAGATTGGAGAATGATGAAGCTGCCGGACATATAAAGTTTAAAAAAGGCGAGACGGTTGAAAACGGGCTGATCGTCCGTCTTCCGAAGCAAGACACCCCGGCCGCTTTAATGTCTTGTTTGCTTGAAGAGAATGAGGACGCAATTGCTGAAGAGGACGAGGATGCTTTGATGGAAATCGCTCCGGCAGAAATTTCCGATTTATCATTCGGTGGTCTTAGTAACGTGAATTCCTCCGTAGATAGTGCTCCGATTGGCTCTCTTCCAGTTAAGGGGGAAAATGAGTGGAGTTACATCGCACCTACATTGTATGCTGGAGTTGTTGATGCGGATAATATGCTGGTTCCTGTTTTTGACCGCAGGACACAGACTATGGTGTTTATTCCCATATCAGCTATCCGGGGAGGTGTAACCCCACCTCCAACCGGCTTCCCTTATACCTTCTCTTTTGCATTAAGATAATTCTAAAAAATAAGATAATATGGCAAATTTGAATATACCTTCCAAAAATACCGGTGATACTTTATCAGCGGACGAGTTTAATCAGGTTGTTTCCGCCGTAAATGGTAAGATTGATTCAGTTAACGGTAAAGGATTGTCTACAAATGATTATACTAACACAGATAAGCAGTCTTTATCCCGGTTATTGACACGTGTTGACAAGCTTGAAAACTCCGCAAGTGGAACTGGTGGCATCCTTATTTCTGACGTGGAAAGCAAAGTAGGCTCTTACAAATTCGGGATCACTGAACATGATATATATGCTTGTACGATTGAACTGGTAGACCCGCCTACGGTGGTTAACACAGAGAAGGAATACATGGCTAGCGATTCACCGCTGGGAAATAATATGTATTTGACTGTGAAAAACATTATAGTGAAGGATACTGACGGTAAGTTCTATCCCGGCTCGATTGAGATCAAGCAAATATATGTGTCTGAAGGTTTTGAGACGAAATTATCAGTATTGTGTAAGTCTGCAATACCCGCCGGTTCAATTTTAATGCTGACATTGGAGTATGTCAAGCTAGAAGGGGAAATAATTGAATTTAGTGTTGCATTACCTTCCGGTGTTAGTGCGGATGATGTGAACCTGAATTTTGCGCCTTTGAAATATGACAAGCATTTCGCATTTACATATACAGCGGATGATTCAGTAGAGGGAGCTTATGCACGAATTTGGCGAAGAATTAATCAAAAATGGATCGATGATACTGAGTTTTTCCATCTTGGCAACACACCGACGACCGGCTATATACCTGAATATCCACTCGTATATACTGACGGCTGCGGTAATGATCGCCGTTTTGGTTTTAGCGTTGCGTTATGGCCTACTTGGGGTAACGAGTATAATCCTAACGGTCTTATAGGAGACGGAACAAACAAAAATAGTATATATATAACTTGGCCTGAACTTGACTTAATGAAAGACTGGGGCGTATCCTTCTTATATCATAATGTTGATGAGCGTATATATGACAAGACTAATCCGGCAGATATTGTAAAAGGGTTTAAAGCCGATTATGATAAGGTTCTGGATAAATTGAATCGTCGAATGAAAGTAATGGGCCTCCCTGACGGTAATACCGCTTATGTTACTGCGGCAGATGAGTCTCCATTGGTTGACTTCTACCGTAGTTCGTTACATCATCTGGAAAAGATATATCTGAAACCAGCGGGTTCATTATACAAAAAAAGGACTTACGGCGGAACCAATTCTTCCGTTAATGATGTAAAGCTGGAAGAACTGGCTGAACAACATACAAGCGATACCCCCTACTGGGTAGGTATAACGACGCACCGTGTGGACCTTTCCCGAATAGAGTTATTGGAAACTATCTATTCACTATACGGGAAAGGTGGTGACGATAGTCTTTGGGTTGCTTCCTGGGATGAGATATACGAGTACATGCAAATGCGCTTATCTTCTATTGTTAGAAAAAGTACTAACGGAAGTACAGTTACTTTTAAGATAATGATTCCTTTTGGTCATAACTATTATTTTAAAGATTTATCTTTATTGTTATCCAGTACTACTTCTATAGACATGTTGGCTGTTTCTGATAATATATTAGGTTACAGTTATGCTGGTCATGGGGATGGCGTTCTATTGAATATCAATTTCAATAATTATCTGTTGGAGGCAGCTGAAAAATATACGTCTAACTTTGAAAGCAGTCTGTCAGATGAAGATAAGACGGATGCTTACTATTTTGTAAATCAATTAAAAGACACTTTAAAAGCTCCGTTTGTCGCACGGTTATCCGCGAATGAGACCGCTCCGGTTTTAAATTCGATATCAATCAATGATGGCGTAACGGTGACTTACAACCAATTTGTTTCTATAACTCTCAATATGACTGGCGGACTTACTCATTATAAAGTTGGTGAGACTGCCAACTTATCCGGTGCAAGCTGGATTGTCGGCACATCGAAAACTTTTTCTTATCAACTTTCATCTGGTTATGCATCCAAGACCGTATACGTGCAGGTTAAAAACAGTTTTGGCGAGTCTGGAATCAAGTCTTCATCTATCTTATATTCCGAACGTCCGGCCGTATCTTATACAGTAACGGGAAAGGCTAATAACACTGCATACGGCACTGTGACGCCTGCCGTTCAGGATGTTGCCGAGGGAGGACAGGCAATCGTTAACGCACAGGCTAACGATGGTTATGTTATCGGTAGTTGGAGTGGCGCTGATACGAGTACCGGTGTAGGAACTAATGCCGGAACAGCGACCGTTAATAATGTGCAGAGTAATAAAACAATAACTTGCAACTTCCAGAAAGAAGGCGGTAGCGGTACTGCCGGAAAAACTATCGTATCATTTGCTCAACTCGGTAATAATATATCTTATGATACGGTCAATGGTGAGACAATAAATTATATCTCTATTGTGCAAGGAACTAGCTATACAACTAATATATTGAAGGATGCCAGCGGCGATGAAGTCGGTAACTACTTAAAAAGAAAAGCTGATTATCCCGGTGAGATTACTGTAGACCGGTCAGCCATTAATACAGATGTACGTCAGCCTAATGTAGACGATAGCGGTGTATATCCTGCCAAGTACATTAGCAGATACAATTCAGGTAGTAATACCGGTTTGAAGGTTATGCTTCGGTTTCAAGCATTTGCCGAAGGAACTTATAAAGTAAGAATATTGCCTTCTTGTGACAGGGATCTTCCGTCAGACCAATTTCCGTCGGTATTCTATTCGGCTAACAATGTAGAGACAAATATTTCATTTAGCCCACTGAACAATATGACTCAGTTCGTTGAGATTGACAACGTAACAGTTGGTAACGATGGTTTATTGGATATATATTTTTGGAACACTTTGGGAGTGAGCTATGTACCTGGAGTTAATTTGATAGAGATAATAAAGCTATAGTTATGGCAATATTAAGTACTGCGAAGGTTGTAGGTCTGCTTTGTTCAGCGAAGAAGACAGGTAAACAGATATTGAATGCTGCCGGAGAATGGGTGGCTGAAGTGGTCGAAGATTTCATGTCCGGGTTTGCGGGTTACGGATGGAAAATCTGGGAGTACGTAAAGGGTAAATGGATGCTTGAGATCGACTCCATCCGGGTGCGTGAACAATTTATCGTGTTTGAGATGCTGGTGTCCAAGATGCGGGCTATCATTGGTTCGTTGGGTATTAGTCAAGCGTGTGGTAAGATTGCTACGGTGACTCTCTCTGAAGATGGCACAGAGTATCTCATCACCTTGGAGGATGAGACTATGAGCTTTATTACTCATGACTTTATGCGGTGTCAGACCTATACAGGTACTAAACAGACGTTTTACCATGTCGAGATAGCGTCTGTTGTGGATGACGTGATTCATGTGCCGGTGTCGGAGTTCGATCAGGATGCTGAAGGGATCGTGGTCAATCCTCCGGAGGTTGGAAATGACGTTGTGCAGTTCGGCAACTCGGTCAACAAGAACCGCCAGTCCGCTATCTATATCCACGCTGACGAGAGTGGTCAGCCTGCCATTGATATCATGTTCGACATTGATAGTAAGGACTGGACCGGCAAGATTAAAACACGTCTTGGCGGTAATATTCCCGGGGGAGATGGTGCGCGAGGCTTTTATTGCGAAAATGGCATGATAAAGGGAACCGATACCAGCGGCCATACGGTATACTGCATCCATCCTGACGGTACCGCTGAGTTTGGCGATGGTTCCGCTAAGTTTGCAGCTGACAGGTCCGGTAAACTTGCCGGTGGTGCGATTTCTTGGGAGTGGGATGCGGACAAGAAAAAGTACGTGTGCACGATGGGAGATGTGATCCTTGGCTGGGATAATCTTTCCCCTGAAGCTAAAGAAAATCTGAAAGGTGAAGACGGAAAGGATACCGTTCTATTTCAGATAGAATTTTATATGAACGGTATCCGTGTTAGCGATATTCCGTGCGATATACATGGCACTTCAATTTCCGGCAATACTGTTATAGCTAAGTTGCTTCGTATAAGTGGAAGCAGTAAGGAAGATTATACTCCTGACAGGTGGCGTGTATCTTATTTAAAAGAAGGCGTTGAAGTGCTTTCCATTCAGCCCTTGGAATCGCTTAACTTTATAAATATATCCCTCGACAAATCATTAGAATATGACGGTATTGCGGTGATGGCCTATGAACGGTCAATTCCTGATTATGTCTTGATTACCGAGGCTTCAATATCTAAGGTGATGGCCAATGTACCAGATTGGTTAATAGGTTGGGATACCAACAAGGTGCAGATAGGCAGCGAATATATGATATCCCCGAAGCTGTTTACGGGTAAGAACACCGGGACGGCTGAGGAACCGATATTAACCGGTATCTTGCAGGGTGACAAGTGTATTACCATTGATGGAGTTGAACGATCCGGTATCTTTGCTTTGGTGGATAACGAGATAATGTTTGAGCTTGACCCGGAAAATGGAAAATACAAATTCAATGGCGAGATCAACGCTACGAGTGGAGTCTTTAAGAATATAAAATCGCCAAACGATTCTTTTAGAATTAAAGAAAATGGAGAAATAGAGATAGTAGGTAAGATTTCCACTTCCTCGAATGGTACTCGTATAGAAATAGACCCGGTTACTAATAGTCTCAAAATGTACACTCAAGACGGTATAGAAGTTGGGAACTTGAGCTTTTTTGAAAGCGAATGGAATGGTGTTATTAATTATCTTCCACGACTTAGGCTGCGTAGATATGTAGATAATGTGTTATATAATGAAACTTCAATAGACAGTGGAACAATCTTTTGTTCTCAAAAAGTAGGTTCTGATGATTATTCCTGTTATTTGATTCCTTCTAACGGTTTGACATTTTACAAGAATAACGAGCAGACCAAGCATTATTCAAAGGCGTAATAATAAAAGTCCCGTCTACTTTCGCAAGCGGACGGGAATAACGACAAAACTACTATGTGACCTTAACGGTCAATTTGAATGCAAATATAAAAAATCTATATTTAATATCCTTTTAAGAGTCATTTAAAATCAAATGAAAAATCGCATTTCGTTTTGTGTTAATGCCTGTAAAAAGTCTACATTTCGTTTTATAGGTGGATTACAAAACGTTTTGCGGTTTTTATTCTCTTCTGCTGCAAACAATCCTTGCCCTTATACTTCTTCTCTTTTTCTATATATAATAAGGTGTATTTACTATCTACTAATAATATTAGTTAAACTACTTCCTTTGTTAGTTGAATAACTAATAGTATTAGTTGTTTGTTTAAAACTAATTCCTATCTTTGCGTTGTTCACCCCAATAAACCTGAAAATATTATGAAACGATTAACTGCTAAAGAAGAGGAAATCATGCAAATGTTCTGGGAACATGGTCCGATGTTTGTTCGTGAATTGCTGGCTTTTTATGAAGAGCCGAAACCTCATTATAATACCGTATCTACCTTAGTTAGAGGATTAGAGGAAAAAGGCTTTGTGAAATACAAGGCCTATGGTAACACGTATCAGTACTATGCGGCTGTTTCCGATAAAGAATATAAGCGTTCTGCACTGAATGACGTAGTAGCCCAATACTATAATAACTCTTATACCAATGTTGTATCTACATTTATTGAAGAAGAGGGTATGTCGGTAGACGAGTTAAAAGCGTTGATAGCAGAGATCGAAAGTAAAAAGTCGAACAGATAGAAATAGAGTTATACCCGGCAAATAAATAGATCATGGGAACTATATTGTTTTATATATTTGAGTCTACCTTATGCCTGACAATCCTGTACTTTCTGTTCAGATTGTTTTTCAGGAAAGATACGCTGTTCCGTACGAACCGTTTTTTGTTGCTGGCAGGAACGATGGCATGTACGTTACTTCCATTGCTGCAAATAGATGTTCCTCAATATACAACCTTGCAGTTGCCAATAACTACTGTAAGACATTTATTGACTGAGAAGGAAATAGATGTTCAAAGAGAAGGAGGAACGGGTGAAAAGCATTTGTCTGAAGAAGCAAGTCTTTTGATGGCAGAGAAAGGGGAGGGTATAGAGGGAGATCGTACGAATGTGATTCATACTATTCCTGTGATCTGGCTGTTGGGCGGTTGTTATTTTATCGGGGCTTTGATAGTGCTTGCTTTCCTCTTGCTTTCTACCATCCGTATGCGCCGGCTTATCCGGAGCTATCCTGCCTGTAATTACGGGAAATACAAGCTGGTCATCTGTCCGGAGAAGATGGTCTCTTTCAGTTGGGGGCATACCATTGTCCTGTCACAGGAGGATTACGAACGGAACCCCGGAGAAATCCTGTTGCATGAGCAAATGCACCTGCAACATAGACATACACTGGATTTACTTTGGATGGAATGTATCGTTATATTCCATTGGTTCAATCCTGCCGCATGGCTCCTGATGCGTGAACTTCGTGAAGTGCATGAATATGAAGCCGATAATGGCGTTATTAATAATGGCATCGATGCAACAGAATATCAACTCTTGCTGGTGAAGAAGTCCGTGGGTACAAGGCTCTACTCTATGGCTTGCGGGTTCAATCACAGCAAACTTAAAAATCGTATCACAATGATGTTAAAAAGAAGAACAAACAATTGGGCGCGTTTGAAGCTATTGCTTTTTGTGCCCGTAGCTGCCGGAACGCTTTATGCATTTGCGCGTCCGGAAGTTAAAAAGACAGTGGGGCAGGCGATAAACGCGTCTGCGAGTGTGAAACAAAATTCAGTTCAGGAGAGCGAGTTGCAACAGTTGGAGGCTTTCTTCACTCGTAAAGCGAACGATGCTATGGGCGGAAAGATGGAGTCTCAGACTGAGAAATCAACGGATCGTTTTTATAGTTTCTTTGTAAATATGAGAAATAAGATGATGCTGAATCAGGAATTGATTAAGGAATATGATGTGGAAACCTTATCAGCCCGTCTTAAGGATCTCTTGAGGAAAGAATATAGGAAAGTTGCAAATACGGATAAAAGGCAGGTTCCTGGTTTATTTGTGAGATATGACCGTGGTTCGTCATCCACCGCTATCACTTCTTACCTGCGCACCATAAAAGAGGCTTATCTACAAGTTCGTGGAGAAATTTCCGGAGAGTTAGGCGGAGTTTCCGAAGCTCGTTTAGATAGTTTGCTTCCTATATTCGTTTCTTTTGGAGAACCTAAGATTTACAGTTCTAAATATAAGACGGCTTCGGATATATTTTTACCCATAGAAGTATCTTTGTATCCGAAAGGAGGTACAAGCTCAGTGATAAAGAATCCTTCTCTTCAGGAATTGGAATTGAAGTTAAAGGATTACCAAACGGTTGCCAACAGCGATGGATTATCAGTGGGACTGAAGTTTGATAAAGATGTTACTATGGGAATCGTGGAAGATGTGAAAGAAGTTATTTGGACAACTTTGTCCCATAAATAATGCTTTACTGAATAAAAATAGATACTCGGATTATAACGAAACAGCCGACTTGTTGATTCATCAACAAGCCGGCTGTAAGTTTATAGATGTATGATAAATACTTTTACCTGATTTTAATTTCGCAATTGTCAAGGCTCTCAATAATCGCCAGAGACTCCACATGAATACCTTGCTCACGAAGTTCGTCACCTCCATGCTGAAAGGCTTTTTCTATGATGAAGCCCATGCCCACCAGTTCGGCTCCGGCCTGTTTCACAAGTTCCATGATGCCTTTGGCAGCATTTCCATTGGCCAGGAAATCATCGATGAAAAGTACCCGGTCGCCCGGACGGAGAAAGTCTTTACTGACACATACATCATAAGAGCGTTGCTTGGTGAAAGAATAGACAGAAGTAACCAGCATGTTCTCCATAGTGCTCGGCTTTTTCTTTTTTGCGAAGACTACGGGTAATTCCAATAAATAACCTACCATAATGGCGGGAGCGATACCGCTGGCTTCTACCGTAATAATTTTGTTGATTGGGGTAGAGGCAAAACGTCTGACGAACTCCACACCGATGGATTTCATCAGGATAGGGTCCATCTGGTGGTTGATGAAGTTATCTACTTTCAGTATGCCTCCGGGGTAGCATCTTCCATCTTTCAGGATACGGTCTTTTAGGATTTTCATGTTTTATATATCTTAATTTGGATTGTCTATCTGTCTTGTCCGTTTTCTTCCTCCTCCGTTTCCTCTTCTTTGGGCAGCAGTCTTGCTGATATTCGTTTTTTAGGAGTCAGACTCATATTACGCAGCAGTTCGGCCTGTCTTACCACACTGCCGTTGCCATCCGAAAGTTGGTTGTAAGCCTTGTCATAATCTCTTTGCAATCCGCTCAGATTGTCACCGATGCGCAAGAATGTATCTGTAAATCCGGCAATCTTTTCGTAAAGTAATGTACCTCGTTTGATAATATCCTGCACATTCTTCACTTGATTTTCCCGTTTCCAGAGATCGAGGGAAAGGCGGAGCGCACTGATCAGATTGGTAGGACTCATCAATACCACCTTCTTATTATAGGCGTATTCCCATAGATTGGTATCCGCTTTGATCGCCGTCAGGTAGGCAGCTTCGGTAGGGATAAACATCATCACAAAGTCCGGCGCTTTTGCATCATAATGCGAATAATCCTTCTGGCTGAGTTCATCCACATGCGCCCGTACCGATTGCAGATGTGCTTTCAACCAGCGAGCCTCTTCCTCTTTGTTTTCGGCGGAATTGTAGGCGGCATAGGCAGTCAGGGATACCTTGGAGTCGATAATCATTTCCCGCTCATCCGGGTACCTGACAATAATATCCGGCTGCATTTTCTGACCGCTTTCTTCGTTGGTCAGCATTTCACCCTGTTCGTTTTTCAGGAATTCCTGGCGGAAGTAATGTTCGCCTTCTATCAGGCCGGAAGCTTGCAGCAGACGTTCCAGTATCATTTCTCCCCAGTTGCCCTGTATCTTGGAATCACCTTTTAGCGCACGGGTCAGGTTGTTGGCATCTTCGCTGATCCGGTTGTTCAGTTCTACCAAATCTTTGATGCGTTCTTCCAGCGAGAAACGTTGTTTCGACTCTTTGTCATATACTTGTTCTACCTTTTCCCGGAAATCTTTCAGGTTTTCCCCCAATGGGCGGAGTAAATTGCTGAGATGCTCCGAATTCAGCTTGGTGAAGTCTTCTGTCTTGCTTTTGAAAATGCGGTTGGAGAGATTCTCAAACTCCGTGCTCATGCGTTTGTGCAAGGCTTCCGCTTCTTCAGTTTGCAATTTCAGACGTTCTTCCCATTGCTTCTGCTGCTCCGCCAGTCTCAGATTGAAAGATTTTTCCTGCTCCGCCAGGCGCTCGGCTGTGATGGTTTTCTCACGTGCAATCCGTTCTTCTATCGTACGATTCAGCAGTTCTTCCCGTTCGCGGGTGGCTTGCAGTTGTGCGGACAACGCGGCACTTTTTCGTCCGGCTATCAGATACCCTACGCCGACACCTACTATAAGACCGATAATTAGAAAAACAATATCCATGCTTATTCAGTCAATATCTCGTTGCCGTTTTCGGTAATCAGAAGCATACTTTCCCATTGTGCCGAAGGCAGTCCGTCGTCTGTGCAGACGGTCCATCCGTCGGCTTCATCAATGAAGACTTCGTAAGTTCCCATATTGATCATCGGTTCGATGGTGAATGTCATTCCCGGAACGATAAGCATACCTGTACCGCGCTTGCCGAAGTGCTCAACGTCCGGTTCTTCATGGAACTTGATTCCTACGCCGTGCCCGCACAGGTCGCGTACTACACTGTATCCGTTTTTCTCCGCATGTTCCTGAATGGCTGCACCGACGTCTCCAAGCCGTGCCCACGGTTGTGCTGTCTGTACGCCAATGTCACGGCATTCCTTTGCCACCTGTACCAGGCGTTGCATTTCCGGCTTCACTTCTCCAATCATGTACATTCGTGACGCATCCGAGAAATATCCTTTATAAATGGTGGAAACGTCCACATTCACAATATCTCCGCTGCGCAGGAACTCTTTCGTGCTTGGGATGCCATGACATACCACGTCATTGATGCTTGTACATACACTTTTGGGAAAACCTTCGTACATGAAAGGAGCAGGTATTGCATCATGATCCGTTGTAAATTCATAAACCATGTGGTCAATTTCCGCAGTGGACATTCCTTCGCGGATGTTTGCAGAAATGTAATCCAGCAGTGCGGTGTTGATTTTGGCACTTTCGCGGATGCCCGCCAGTTGTTCTTCGGTGCGCAATAAGTGGCGCGACGGTAGTTTATAACCTTCCTTTTTATAGTGTTGAATCTTCACTTCTACTTCGTCGGAATAGTTTTTAGGAGCAAACCGGACTCCTTTTATAAACTTCTTCATTGTCTTTTTCTATTAATAGTTGCTACAAAAGTACACAATAAAATTCATAGTGTCCTCACTGTTGTGATTTCACTTCTCGAATTATCAATTCGCTTCACCTGTATCTGGGTCTTGATCCGCTCGCGCAGTCCTTCTACATGGCTGATGATACCCACTTTTTTGCCGCCCATCTGGTGCAGTTTCTCCAGTGTGTCCATTACTGTGTTCAGATAATCACTGCTCAGGGTTCCGAATCCTTCATCAATGAACAATGTATCTACAGACAGGCTATGGCGGCTGAGTGAAGACAAACCGAGTGCCAATGACAGAGAAACCAGGAAACTCTCTCCGCCGGACAGTGTACAGGCCGGACGTGCCGCACCTCCCTGATATAAATCGCGCAACAGAATGGTGAGTGAACCTGCCTGACATTCCAACTCGTAACGTTCGGTCAGGCGTTGCAGGTAGAAGTTTGCTCCATTGAGCAATTCTTTCAGTACGAAGCTCTGGGCAATATTTCGGAAATTCGTTCCTTTCTCGTCACCAAAGTGATGGCAAAGGCGGTCCCATTTCAGATAAACCTCCCGTAATTCGTCTGCACGTTTCTTCTCATCTTTGATCCGGGCAATGTTTTTCGCATTCTCTTCCAATTGGATTTTCAGTCGTAAGAGGGTCTGATTGCCTGCTGTGATCTTTTCATCCAAAGCAGTGATAAGACTATCCAGACTTTCAAGGGTTTCTTCTTCTTCCATTTCCGGCTTCTTACTTTGGTGTTCTTCCAGTTGGCCGGTTGTAAGTCTGAAGGCTGTCTGTGCTGCCACTTCTTCTTCTCTAAGCCTCTGCTGTCCGCTACGCAGAGATTCTATTTGTTCGTTGGAGTAGGAGGAAAGAGCGATGAGGCGTGCTTCGTCCATATCCGGGTGTGTGGTATAGAATGCTGTCAGGCTGGCTTGTAGCTCATCGAGATTCTTCCGGACAGACAGGATGTTCTGTTTTAGTCCGCTGACGTCAGAATTCAGCGTATTCCACGCCATTCCCAGATTCTTGATTTCCATTTTTTCCTTTGCCGTAAGATGCCTCCATTCAGGGAAAGCCGTACAGATCAGTTCTTGTGTGGCGGATATGCTGCTCAGTTCTTTATCGATGAGGGCGATGGCAGTTTTTAATTCCGCCTGTTTGTTCTGTGCAAGTTTATAATGCTCTGCGGATTTCTGTAGGCGTTCGATAAAAGCGGTAGGGGAGGTCTGCCACTCCGTTTGCCACCCTTCCCAAAGAATCAGTGGACTGACGCGTTCCAGCGTAGTACGAACAATCTCTTTTTCACTTTCCGCCAGTGAATGCTTATTGGTGATATCGTTTTTCAGCTTCGTCAGATTCTTGTCGGCGGTGTCCAATGCATTCCGGGCGGCTTCCACAGCTTTCTGGTGATTATCCTTCAGATGTTGCAGCCGGGAAATATGGTTGGAGAGGGTTTGTACTTCATTTAGTTTGGCATTGACATTCTCCAGATTCAGTTTATTCTCCTGAAATAACTTTTCCAGTATTTCTTTGGTATTGTCGGAGATGCTTGGAATAGAACACCGAATGCATTGCTCTTCTGCTTCCGTTCGGGCAAGATCATGACCTTTTCGGGTCTTTTCTGTTGCCAGGCGGCTGTTCGCTATCATATTCTCGTAAGTTTTGACCTCTGCCCGGTTGCTGTTTAATGCTTGTTCCGCTTCCTTGTATTCTTTCTCTTTTGCTTCCAGCGACTGCCGGATAGGGGCAAGCATCGACTGAAAATCTTCGTCCTTGCTGAGTATCTCTATCTTCTGGCCGCATACCGGACACATATCTCCTATGGACAGACGGGCACGCGCTTCTTTGGCCCATTCCTCCACAGCTTCTTTTTGTTTGTCATAAAGCTCTTTGAGGTCATCGTACGCCTTCTTTTGAGTGTCGAATTCGTTTTTAAGTTTCCCATTCCGGTTCTTGCCGGCTTGCAGATTGGTTTCCAGTGATTTCTCGTTTTCCTCTGCTGTGGCCAAAGCTGCCTTTTTATCTTCCAGTACTATCAGGGCATTTTGAGCTTTCTGCAAATTCTCTTTGATAGTCTCCAATGTACTTTTCTTTTCTTGCAAGGCACTTCGGTTCATGGAATCAAGCTGTGCGTTCAGTTGGTTTATTTCCTGTTGCCTGATCTGATTCTCTTTGCTTTTCAGATTGAAGTCATTCTCTTTATTTGTGCGTTCTTGCTCTTGGGCAGGTTGCTGCCGGACCAATTCCACTATCTGCTTTTCGTAAATGGAGATGCGGGAATGTGAGGAGAGCACGGCATTCAAATCGGTGACGATAGACTGGCTCTGCTCGAACATGGGCAGGAACGGTGCATGGGTTTGCAGATATTCTTCAGCAAGAATTAGTTTTGCCTGTTGCTCTTTCATATTCTCCTTCAGCCAAACGCAGCCACTGCTGAGGCGGATGAAATTCTGCTTCAAGCTTTCGGTTTGTTCGGCATTGATTTCTTGTTGCCACTGCTGCTGTTTGAAAGAGGAGAGCCAATTGCGGGCATCCGCAGTGTGATTCCAATCCTTTATCAGTAGTTCTTTCTGCCGGAAGTCATCCGATTGTAACTGTTCTTTCTTCACTTCCCAGATTCTCTGTTGACTTTCTTGAGTAAGGGTGAGTTCAGTATTTCTTTTCAGCCAGTCACGTTTCAGTGCTGCTATGTTCTTTTGCCCGGTATTTCCGTTGATTTCGCTACTTAACGCAGCCATTGTTTCGTTAATTCCGGTCATTTCTTCTTCAGTCAGCACATGGATTCCTTCCAGTTTCCGGTTCTGATTCTCATAGTCTACGCGCTTTTCTTTCGTTATGGCATAAATCCCTGCACCTATTTCAGAATAAATTCCGGTACCTGTCAGTTTCTCCAGGATGTCCGATTTCTCACTTTCTTTGCTCTGAAGAAACTTAGTGAAATCTCCTTGAGCCAATAGGGTGGTGCGGCAGAATTGCTCGAAGTTCAACCCTACGGCTTCTTGTATTTCCGCTTTGATTTCGTTTCTCTTGGTGAGTTGGAGATTGGTTTTGCAGTTTTCCAGCGTCCATTTAGTGTCTTGAATGGCACCGGATGCTTTCCGATGTGCGCGGGCTACGTACCATTTGGCGATGTAAGGTATTTCGTTTGATCCGATAAATTCCAGTTCTGTCCAAGCTTCACTGGTATTTCGTCGCATCAGTTGGCGGCTGTCGTTTATAGCCACATCTTCCTTTTTAGAAGAAAACGTTTGCCCTACATCCCGGTACTTTTCATTTGCTGTGCGTTCCATGCGGGGCGTTTCATTATAGAGTGCCAGGCAAATGGCATCGAGTAATGTTGTTTTGCCGGCGCCTGTTTCACCACAGATCAGGAACAGGGATTCTTCACTTAAAGGGCCGTTCTCAAAATCAATGACGGCATCTTCTATCGAGGCCAGATTCTTTATAGTCAGTTTTTGAAGTTTCATAGTTCACCACAGATTACACGGATTAGCGCAGATTATTCTTTTCTCTCACTTTCTGTACGACACTGCTCATCAGTTCACAGAGTTCCTCGTCCATCTCTTCTCCTTCTGCCTCCTGATAATAAAGTCTGGCTATTTCCAGTGGAGACATTTCCTGCATTTCCTGGATGGAGATGTGCCGGGCTATGTAGTCTGAAGTTTGTTTTTCGCGGTTGGATTTGATATAGCAGTATTTACAGCTTTTTCCTCTTACGGCATTCGATGCCCGTTCATTGCAGTCGGGTGCCAGATAGTCTTTTATCAGAACATTCAGGCGGATATAAGCCGGCTTATCGTCCGGATATTCTTCCAGTAACTTTATGGCTTCTTCAAAGACTACCGGTTCCTTGGGGAGGGTGACGAGTGGTATTGGATTTTCTATTTCTATTGTCCTTATCTGTGGCGCTTCCCGTCCTTTTAATTCGACGATAGATACGGAGTGTGGATAAGCTTCGTCGAAACTGACGGGTAGGGGGGTACCGCAATAGCGTGCATGCCGTCCGTTTCCTTTGATGTTCTGCGGACAATGAATGTGTCCGAGTGCCAGATAATCGTATCCTTCGCCCATGGAACTGATGGGGACGTATTCTATTCCACCCACGGTTTCGTCATGTCCCGTCCGGTCGCTGCCTTCTATGGAGAGATGTGCCATTAATACAACGGGCAATTCTCCCGTGTTCATTTTTCCTACTTCGTCCAGCAATGCCTGGAAGAAACGTGCTTGCCGTTCTTCGCGTGGCGTTTCAGTGTCCAGCATCGGGAAATTCTGTGGATAGACGTGGGGGACGGCAATGATATATCCTTTCAGTGCTGCTGCTTCATCTATTACTTCCACGATATGTTTTTCCAGATTCACCTCTTCCCGGGTACGTTCGATGTTTCCCACGACTTTCACACCAAAATGGTTCCATAGACTGCTGTCTATTTCCAGTTTAGAACTGCTGTCGTGGTTTCCGGCAGTTACCACAATCGTCATTCCGGGACATGCCCTGTGAATTTCGAGCATACCATCCGTGTACATCTTTTGTGTGGCTGCCGATGGGGTGGAGTAGTGATAGATGTCTCCGCTCACTACCATTGCATCCGGCATTTCTTCTGCTACGATGCGGGTTAGTTGTTGCAAAAATGCTTGTTGCTCGTGGCTACGGTCATAATTATATAATGTATGTCCCAGGTGCCAGTCGCTGGTATGAAGTATTTTCATTGATATTATTGTTTTATGCTTTCAAAAGTACGCAGAATATGGAAGATACGCAATCCTCTTTAAAAATCTCTTTTCCAAAAACTGGGAATTCTCTGATTTTTAATTAGTTTTGCAGTCTAATTTCTCTATGATGTAGACCTTTTGTTCCTTGTGTGGTAAAGAATGGGTACACTTGGAGACTAAACTGTAATTTCGATGAAATATTTGCAAATAATAATCAGAGTGTTTATTATATTAGTTGCTTTTTTTTTAAATGCTGTTAATGTATTTGGCGAAGTATCCTCAGCATTTAAACCGGGCAATGAAGATAGAATATTGATTCTCAACGCATACAGTGGCTCTTCCCGATGGAGCAACGACTTTATCATCCCTATTTATAATTCCTATCAGCATAAAAATTCTCCTTATGTAGTGGATGTGGAGCACATGGGCAGTCAATTTATGCATTTACAAAATGCAGAAGAATTATTGGAATATGAAGAAGGTCTCTTTGGAAAATATGCAGACAATCCTCCAAAACTCCTGATTCTTTTAGGTAGTGCTTCCTGGGGTTTGCTGAGAGATGATATAGAAAAACAATGGAAAGATGTCCCTGTGATTCTTTGTACGGAGACGGATTACGTCGGTCCGCAAGAGGCTTATCTGGAGAGGCGCGCCATTCCGGTAGAAGAGAGAACTCCCTTGAAAGATTATAAAGGAGATTTGTCGCTGACTGTATTCTATGTACCTGCATATCTCAAAGAGACAGTTTCGCTGATGCAGGATTTGATGCCTGAAATGGATGAGTTGATATTTCTGTCGGATGCCCGGTATATAAGTGCCCAATTCCGTTCGGATTTAAAAGAGATTGTGAGCAAGAACTTTCCCGAACTTGAAATAAAGGATTATGTTGCCGGTGTAATGACTACTGATGCATTGGCGGATTCATTGAGCCATGCAGAGGCAAACAGCGGAGTTCTCTTTTGCTCATGGCATCAGGATACTCAAAAAGGGAATGTCGTATTAACCAATAATATTTCCAGAATTCTGAGCTATTATTCCTCTTCACCTATCTTCTCATTAGATAATACCGGATTGCAGCGGAACGGTCTGGTAGGCGGCTATTTCTTTGATGAAAAAACTGTTGGAAGAAAAGTGGTTGAGATTACCAACGGTGTTTTATCCGGTGTCAACGAGAAAGGAGTCCGTATCGTAGACTGTGGTATGCCTACTCCCATGTTCAACTATTACGATCTTATGGAAGCCGGATTATCGCCTGGTTTGTGTCCTCCCAATTCAGTCTTTTATATGATGCCGCCCTCTTTCTGGGAACAACATAAATATAGCGTCATAATTGCCATTGTAGTCATCATGCTCTTGTTTATGTGGCTGCGGATGGGGTGGCTGTCCAGAGCAAGAAAAAAGCAGGAAGAACAGATCAGACTGATGACCAGTTATCACAGTTTGTTTGAGAATATGCCCATCGTTTATTTGAAACAGCAACTGATTTACGACTCTGCGGGAAAGATTGTGGACTATATCACTGTAGAAGCCAATCCACGTTTTGAGAAATACTTCAAATCCATGGGTGAGGTCATTGGCAAAAAAGGAAGTGAGGCGGATCCGAAAGGTTTTGAAAGGATGTGCCACCTCTATAGCATGGTTACTTCCACTCAAAAGGAACTTTCTTATCAATACTATTACGAAAATATAGGTAATTATTTCAATGTGATTCTGACGCCTTCCAAGCATAAGGGATTCATTGATGTTTTCTGCGTAGACAATACCGAACTGGCCGAGACACAACAGATGTTGCGTTCCGCTAATCATAAATTGTCAATGTCGCTGGATGTGGCGAATATCGTTCCTTGGAAATGGGATCTGGAAAAGGGTACCATGCTCTGTGATGTGAACCGTCCGGTGGAGCTTAGCCATGACGACAGCATGATGAACGAAGATCAGCTTTCCGTACCCGATTACCAATATTTCGCCAAAATCTGTAAGGAAGATAGGGAACGGGTAAAGAAAGCCTATAAGGAACTGACGGAAGGTAATGTTTCTAAAATTAAGGAAGAATATCGTGTGATAGTCCGCAAGAATGGAGTGGCGCGTTATGAATGGGTTGAGGCTCAGGCCACGGTTGATAAGCGGGATGAAAAGGGCAATCCGATTACTTTGATCGGTTCTTCTCTCGTGATCACCGGGCGAAAGAAAATGGAAGAAGATTTGATTACGGCAAAAGAAAAAGCAGAAGAATCCAATCGTCTTAAATCAGCTTTCCTGGCTAATATGAGCCATGAAATACGTACCCCGCTCAATGCTATTGTCGGTTTTTCCAGTATTCTGGCGGATGCGGAAGAGCCGGAAGAAAAAGAAGAATACATCAATATTATCGAGAACAATAATACCCTGTTGTTGCAACTCGTAGGAGATATTCTGGATCTTTCCAAGATTGAGTCCGGAACACTTGAGTTTGTCTATTCTGATATAGATCTGAATGCCTTGTTTCAGGAGTTGGAAGAATCCGCCCAGCTCCGCCAGAAAAATGATGCGGTTGTCATCCGATACCTGCCGGAAATGCCGGATTGTTTTGTAAACATTGAGAAGAATAGGTTGACACAAGTGGTAACCAATATGATGAATAACGCTATGAAGTTTACCCCCAGTGGAAGCATTACTTTTGGTTATCATCTGAAAAATACTGATTTTCTCTATTTCTATATCACGGATACGGGATATGGAATTGAAAAAGACAAGAAAGATACGGTGTTCGGTCGTTTTGTAAAGCTTGATTCGTTCTCGCAGGGCACAGGACTGGGACTCTCTATTTGCCAAAGTATTGTAGAGAATCTGGGTGGTGAGATTGGTGTGGAATCGGAACCCGGCAAGGGCTCTACTTTCTGGTTCACTCTTCCTTATCGTCCCGTTGAGCTCAAATCGGTGAGGGAACAGAAGGAACACCGGTTGAATAAAGTGGAGAGCAAACTCACAGTTCTGATAGCTGAGGATAATGAGAGTAATTTCCTGTTGTTCGAATCTATCCTGAAGCGTCAGTACAACATTCTCCATGCCTGGGATGGGGAAGAGGCGGTGGAGCTATTCAAGCAATACAACCCCCATCTGATATTGATGGATATCAATATGCCTAAAAAGACCGGTTACGAAGCTACACAACTTATACGTGAAATGTCGCCGACGGTCCCGATTATGGCAGTGACAGCTTATGTCTATGCCGAAGATGAAGAACGCATTCTGAACAGTGGTTTTGATGCGTACACTTCTAAACCTATCAATGCGCAGAAGCTGCAAAGCGATATTGTGGACTTGCTTAAAAAGCAGCTGATATTTATGTAGGATGATCAGGGGAGGTATGTCATAATTAGCTTATACTTGCAAGTATAAACTAATTATGATCATCTACTTAATTTTGCAATAGCTTCAGAATATATTTTCCGGGCATCACAATCCTTGCTTTCATCTGTGGCGAATTGTTGATGTCATAGATGATTTTCCATATTTTGCCTCCCAGTCTTCCAAAGTCGGTCAGTCTGAGAATGGCATTTTTCTCTTTTAAGGATGTCACTTTTTGCCGTTCCAATTCTTCTATCAATCCTTCATAGTTGTGTGTCTGTTTGTTGAGTGCATACTCCGGTGGAACAAGAAGAATCTCCTCATTCTTCCTCGTGTCTCCCTGGGGAGATATAGAGGGGATTGTTTCATTCTCTTTATTCTCTTTGTTTGTAGCTAAAGCGTTGCTTGCCTTGGCATCTCTGATTTTCTGCTGGTTAGCCAGCCCTCCACGACGACCTGACTCTCTTTTTGCGTCCTGTTGGGCGTCCCATGGTTTCATGCGCAGTGTGAGTCCGGGCGATGAAAAACTTGTGCCGTTTACCTCGAAGAGTGCATAGTCATATATGATCCGCTTCAGGGTGGTTACCGTAACTCTCATTTTCTGTGCCAGTATGGGCAATACTCTTAAGTCTGCCTTATATCCGTTCTGCACTCTAAGAAACTCCAGTATCATCCAATAGATACCGTATCCTTTCATTCCTTCTTTCTGTATCATCATCATTATTTTAAAATTACTGCTTGCATTGGCATCATGTAATAGATATGATTCCATAATCTTTTGTTTTTTAATTTTCAATTCTCAATTTTCAACTTACCACCGGTTTCCATTCCAGGAAGTTCTCGATCTGGAACGTTCTCCATCCCTGTTGCTCTATATCCCAGTACACTACATGGTTCTGAATACGATCGATGTCGTATTTGCGGTGGAAATCGGCTTCGTAATGTATCAGTGTTCCTCTTCCCATGTAAAAATCTCCATTTTGTTTTCGATAGGCTATCAGTGCACATCCGTATGGCATGTAGGCGGTTAATTGTAAAATTCGTCGTGCCATCCATGCGATGGTTTCTTCGGATAAGTCTATTTCCTGCCCAATCAGTTTCTTCCATAGATTCTCCACTCTTTCGTCTTTCGTTACATACTTTTGTTGGTGTCCCAACGTTTGTTTCTCCATCTTAATGATTTTAGTTGTTTATAAATGGTTTATAATCAACCGTCTGTGATGGCTACACCCTTTGTCTTGGATAGCTACACCCTTTTTAGGTTAGGGCTACACCATCCCGGTGGAAGGGTGTAGCCCTTTCACTATCCTGTTGACGGGGCAAAATTATGCCCTTTCTTTGGAGTTAACTATTACTGATTAATCTTTACATCATATCCATAGGGATCTATATGTTCTGTATCTTCCTTCTGTATCACCGCCCATATACTCTCTATCTCGGTTCTTAAGCTGCTTGTTTTTAGAGGTATATGCTTTCCTTTCACATGCTTTCTGATTTTGCCCGTACTGTCCCACCACTCTATAAAATCACTGATTGTATGGACTTCCGTACCCTCAAAACCGCCTAATTTGAAGCATCTCAGGGCGCCTACCAACAGATGGGTATTTGCTCCGTAATACTTTCTCGAAGCTAATAAATTTTCATTTATTACATTCGCTTTGTCTTGTTCTATACTATCGTCTTCCTTCTGATTATCAGATTTGTACGATTTACTTCTCAGCTGATTTCCGTTCAGCTTCTTGTTTTTTTAAATTCTGTCATGACTTAAATGATTAATTAACCGTTAGGTAATATTAACGTAGTTAAAAAATGCGAAAGTAGATAATTTAATTGGAATGGGAGGGGGAGTAGGGTGGAAAATGATGGATGAAAATTTATTTCTGGGTGATAATATGTTGAATATTAATTGTTTAAATCCTGTTTTGTGGGGTGTCCAAAAAATGTTCGTTTAATGTGCACAAAGATAAAGGTGTTTTTTTGAATGACAAAATGTTTGATAAAAAAGATTTCGTAATATAGTGTTTTTTCTACTTAAATATCTGATTATAAGCGATAAAAAACTTGTAAAAATATTAGTTAATATCTATTCCTTTCATTCTTTCTCTGACTTTATCAGATTTAAAAAACTTTACGCATATAAAACGAACGATTAAAAGACGATTTATTAGCTTAATTCATTCGTTTATAGTTTTTTACCTGCAATGTAATCAAGGTAATGAACAGCTACGAAAAATCAATAGGCAAGAAGAACACAATACTTGCCATATCTTACATAAAGTGTTCGCAAGTGATTGAAATTCAAGTGTATGCAAGAACTTCAAAGCCCCGAGAGAACACCCTTTTCTGAAATAACCCTTGAAATGGAAGCGGATAAAGAGACTGAAATATGGTATGCGATGCGTGCCACGTACCGTAGAGAGCCTGATGCTATGCGTCTGCTTGAAAAGGAAAAAATGGGTTGTTTCGTTCCCATGCAATACAAGATTAGCATAAAGAAAGGTAAGAAAGTCCGTGCTTTGGTTCCGGTTGTACATAACTTACTTTTTGTCCATGCCCGTCCTTCCGAGGTGAAACGCATCAAATCACAGGTAAGCTATTTGCAATACATTACGGATACCCGTAGCGGTCAGAAAATCATTATCTCCGATGGTGAGATGCAGCGTTTTATTGCTGTAGCCGGTACTTACAATGATCATCTCATGTATTTCCAACCTGATGAACTGAATTTGTCCAAAGGTACAAAAGTTCGTATCACGGGCGGTGACTTCGAGGGGCAGGAAGGCATTTTCGTGAAAGTAAAAGGCGCACGTGACCGTCGTGTGGTTATCGAGATACAAGGTGTTATTGCCGTTGCGCTTGCTACCATTCATCCGGATCTTATAGAAGTTATCAAATAGTTGACGATCGGCGGTTGCCATTGAACAGCTGATAAATCACAAATTATAAATCATAAATCATTATGTCTCTTTCTGAAGAAACACTTGCTCTTCAGCGTGCAGCGCACGATCTGATGTATTTAGGTATGGACGGTAATCCGGTCTATAGCGACGACCTTTCCCGTCGTAACGGTGAAGTTTATCGCCTGACTACGGCTTTGTATAATTCCGGTGTCAAAGGTTCTACAGTTGAAGAACAGGCTAATGTTTGTCTGGCTCTTCTGATGGGCTATAGTGCCTCGTTCATTGATCACGGTGAAAAGCAGAAGCATATCCAGGAAGTCTTGGATCGTTGTTGGGATATTCTTGATGCTCTTCCTGCTTCGTTACTGAAACTTCGTCTGCTCACTGCCTGCTATGGCGAGGTGTTTGACGAGCCTTTGGCGGATGAAGGCCGGGTTATTATTAATTCTTGGGATTCCGCATCGCTTACTGTTGAACAGCAAGAAGCTATTGCTGAGTTCTGGAATGTGATTGAAAATCCCTATCCATGGGAATACATTGATGAATAAAAACTACCTTTTAATAATATGGAAGTTCTAAAAACATTAATTGACGGTGTTGTAATCATTGAACCTCGTCTTTTTAAAGATGGGCGCGGCTACTTTTTTGAATCCTTCAATCAGAAAGAATTTGAGGAAAAAGTCTGCAAGACAACATTTGTGCAAGATAATGAATCCAAATCGTCTTACGGTGTTATTCGCGGATTACATTTTCAAAAGTCGCCTTTTGGCCAAAGTAAATTGGTTCGTGTTGTGAAAGGTGCTGTCCTTGACGTAGCTGTAGATATACGGAAAGGCTCTCCGACTTTTGGTCAACATGTATCAGTAGAGCTGACAGAAGATAATCATCGTCAATTTTTTATTCCTAGAGGTTTTGCTCATGGCTTCTCTGTTTTGAGTGATGAAGTTATCTTTCAATATAAATGTGATAATTTCTATGCCTTTCAATATGAGGGAGGAATAGCATGGGATGATCCTGATTTGGGAATAGACTGGAGAATACCTGTCAATAGAGTTCTCTTGAGTGGAAAAGATAGACTGTATCCAGTTTTGAAAGATGTTGATTTGTAAGTCATCAAATTATGATGATATAATAGAGCTTAACTATGTCACCATCATAAAAGTCTTTAAGTGTGTAGGGACTTCATTAATCTTCTACCGCTAAAATCAATTTGATAACAAGTCAATATTAAATTCAAAACAATTTTTTTACGAGACTTAGTTTTGGGCACTATAAAAGTACTTTAAAGAGTGTATGCCTTTAATTGAGTACTTACTTATACACAATAATTGATATAGAAAATTATTAGTGCATTGGCAAAGGCTAGTATTCTAAATAATGTTTTTTATAATGGTGCAGTTCAGACTTCAAGTATATTGTTGAACCTGCTATTAATGCCATATATTACCCGAATATTGGGCAAAGATGCACTTGGCATCAATTCGTTTGGACAAGCTATTGTCGGTTATTTCGTATTGCTGGGAAACTTGGGAATCACCATTTATGGTGCTAAAGCAATTGCTGAACGTAGAGATGATAAGAATAGTAAACAACAGAAATTTGCTGAATGTGTAACTTATCAATTCTTTTTCAATCTAATAGCTATTCTTTTATATAATAGTTGGGTTATTTTTCAAGGAGATTATATATATTTCTTGTTTAATATCATCATTCTTACCTCTATGACAGATCTTTCATGGGCATATACCGGTATGGAAAGATTTGATTTAATTGCTGTTCGGAACTTAGTAATTAAAATTGTAGGTACTTTACTCATTTTTCTTTTTGTAAAGCAACAGGAAGATTTATCCTTGTTTATTATCATTCAGCAAGGGGTTTTATTAATTAGTAATGTTGTTTTTTGGTTTGAGTTGGATAAATTGGAGATTGTTCCTCGATTTTCATCGTTAACTCTCTCCTTGAAAAATATATTTAAGCCTGCGATATTCGTTTTTATTCCAAGTATTTTTACCTCCTTATATCTCTCTTTAAATAAAGTTATGCTAGGATATTTGTCAGGTGTAGATGAAGTTGCAATTTATGATTATCCCAATAGGCTAGTACGTATCGGCATTACTTTTATAGGAATTTTGGGTACTGTAATGATGCCCCGATTAGCTTATTTACATCATAATCAGTCGAAACAAGAATATCAGAATAAAACGAAGGATTTATTTAGATATTCATTATTAATAAGTGTCCCTGCTTTTTTTTATTAGAGTTAGTAGCATTGCCATTGTGTGACATATTTTTTTCTGAAGCATTTGAAGGTGCTGACATGGTTATGAAAATTGTTGCACCCACTTTGATCACATCTGGCCTCAGTCTGTATGTAATTTATGTGAGTCTAAATAGAATGAAGATCTTCTTAAATTGTGTTGCCATAGGGGCGTTGGTTAGCTTAGTTCTAAATATTTTGCTGATGCCCCGATATGGAGCTACGGGAGCTGCTATCAGTTTGTTGGCAACCGAAGTGATAGTACATATATTTTTATTATACTATTTGCGTTCAATCTGTTCATTAAGATGGTTATTGTATTATCTTGTTAAAATCGTTACAATCTGTACATTTATTTATATACTATTGGAAATTGTATTAGGAGACATTCTGTCTTTACTGGAAATGTGTCTTGCAATATTGTCTTATGGAATCTTATATGGATTGTGCTTTCTACTCTATTTAAGGAAAACTTTGTAAATACAAAGAATAATGCGGTTTTAATGAAGCAAGTTTATTTGTTTTTTACTGTTCGTGTTTTTAGTTAAAAGAAATGATTTAATATGTTGTATATTATATATAGAGATTACCCTGTTTCAAATTACATTTTAGAAGGATTGATAAAGAACTCTAATGTAACTTTAGTGAAAATTCCAGTTCTGCAAATTTCTCTCTATATGAGGATGATATATTGGATTGAAAGATTCTTTGCCATTAATATATGTCCAACGGTTCGTTTTTCTCATGATAATATTTCAGTCTTTCATAGAATAAAGAAAGACGATAATATTCTGCTATGGGATTTTATGCAATATGTTGATATTAAGTATATCATCAAAACAGTAAGCTCATCACAAAATTATTTATGGATATGGAATACAATTACAAAATCTCAAGGAAAAGAAATAAGATATTATAGAAAAAACGGAATAAAGTTATGTACATTCGACCCACAGGATGCTAAGCAATATAATCTTACGCTATTAAATCAGGTTTTTCGTAATATGCACAAAAACAATGCAATAGAGTGTTATGATTTCTTTTTTATAGGAAAAGATAAAGGAAGAAGTCATTTTCTTGAGCAGTTAGCCCAAACTCTTATTCAAGGTGGGTATCGAATAAAGTTTTTATTATTAGCCGATAAAGATACATTCTATTCACCTAATGGGCATCTGGAGTTTTTGTCACAATCAATTTCGTATCTGACGGTTCTTGGTTTGATAGCTCAATCTCGAGTAATTGTTGACATAACAAAAAGCGATCAAACAGGAATTACATTACGTGTTTTGGAAGCAGCTTTTGCAGGGAAAAAATTATTGACTAATAATAAAAATGTGAAGCATTTGGATTTCTATAATAATAAAAACATATTGATATTGGATGATGTGATGCCTTCATTAAGACAGTTGGAAAATTTTATGCAAAGTGAGGCTTCTTTTTATGATTTAAATATTTTATCTCAATATTCAATTGACGAGTGGATTAAATATTTCCTGTAATTATTACGATGCTTATCTATTTACTTACTTTTTTCTATCTTTTTTTATGCGCCTATATTTATGATATTAAGGGGGCAAAAAAAAATGTACGACTACATTATGTGCTGATATGTGTTTTGCTAATTTTAATTGCAGGACTTAGGTATAGAGTAGGGGGGGGATACCTTATCTTATTTTGATGATTACGGATCATTTCCTACTTTTCCTGAATTTCCGCATACGGATTTTTCTGAATTGAGTTACGAACCTCTATTTTATGCAATCACGGCCTTTTCTAAGTTGATACATCCTGATTTTGCTGTATTTCAATTTGTTCAGTCAAGCATTGTGAATATAACTATTTTTTGTTTTATTACCAAACGAACGTCATACAGATTTTTATCTGTATGTCTCTATTTTATATTAATGTATTTCTATTTCAATATGGAAATCATGCGTGAAGCAATGAGCGTTTGTGTATTTTTATTATCTGTTAAATGTATAGAGAAAAAGAAATATTGGGCTTATTATTTATATGTGATAATAGCTTATTCAATTCATACATCTGCCATTTTTCTATTTCCTTTCCCATTGATGTATTTCTTTTTACAGAAAGGGACAAAGTATCTGCTTTTTGCATTTGCATTCATTACTTTCTTATTTGTCTATATAATGAGCACGCCTGTCATTTTGCTCTATTTGCCATTAAAAATTGCATTAAAACTCTATAATTATATTGGTAGTGGTCCAATGGATCCCAAAGGGGCCATACTGAATTATATTCATATCATTGCTTTGTGGTTGATTCTAATTGTTGGGAAGAAGAATAGATGTTTAAATCCGCAATTTGTTCCATTTTTAAAAATGAACATGCTCATTTATTCACTCACACCATTTATAACAGGGATTTTTCGTATCGCTAATTATTTTGTCATTTTTGAAATATTAGCATTGGTTAATACTTGTATAGGACCTTTGAAATCATGGAGAATTAGGCAAGTCTCATGTTTACAAATACTTTGCTCAGGCATACTGTTGTTAATGCTGAAAATTCAACATGAGACAATAAATACAAGTGAATATGCTGCTCATACACGATTCTATAATATATATATACCTTATGAATCTATTTTGACAAAGAAACAACATTCTAATCGAGAAAATATATATTATATTCAGATGAGAGAAATACATTTAAAAAAAGAAAATAATATAAGATGAAAATTTCATTTATAGTACCAATTTATAATGTAGAGAAATATCTAAGGCAGTGCTTGGATTCTTTGATTAATCAAACTTATCAAAATATAGAAATCATAGCTGTAAATGATGGGGCCACAGATGCTTCACCCAAAATATTGAAAGAATATGCTTCGATAGATGGACGCATAAGGATTTTAAATCAAAAAAATCAAGGACTTTCAATGGCACGAAACACTGGACTTGAAAATGTTACAGGTGAATATGTTTTATTTGTTGATTCTGATGATTATGTATCACTCAATATGGCTCAGAGAATTGCAGAAACTATAGCGCATCATCCTCGATTAGATATAATAACTTTTTCAAGAACTATGTTTTATAGCGATATTACTAAAATGGTAGATGATTTGTACTTAAGTTTGGAAAATTGTATTTATGGAGATGAGTTTTTAAAGATAGCAATGAACGAACAGAAACTAGTAGCTGCTGTTTGGCAAAAGGCTTTCTCATACAGTTTTTTGCAACGACACAGAATCAGGTTCATTCCTCACATACTTTATGAAGATTTTTCATTTACAGTGCATTCCTTTGTGTGTGCGAAACAGGTTATTTCAATTCCAGACATTCTATATTTTTACAGAAGAAATAATATGCAGAGTATTACTAATAAAATTTCACCACATGATACAGACGTACTGAAGACACTAGAATATTTACAAAAGGTACTTATAGATACGAAGCATGAGGATATTCTTGAAACTAATATTTGGCAAATATATACATTTAAATGGTGTGCTAATGCAACATTTTTTAAATATCCCAAAATTGCATTTTGGAATATTACAGGTTGGAAAAATTGTAGGAAAATAAGATCACATCCTATAATTCAACTATATCTTAAAACCACTGCCCAATTGGCTCCTAATCGTAATTTACGAATAGCAGCTACACTTATAAAATGGAATTTGCCTAGTTTTTATGTAGTACGAAAGATTTCAAAGATAATTTTTCCGAATCACAATTTTTAAATATTATTCAGATGAAGAATATAGCCATAATTTTAGCTGGTGGTATTGGTAGCCGTTTGAACGCAGGAATCCCCAAACAGTTTTTGAAAGTAGCAGGGCTCACTGTAATTGAACATACGATATCGACATTTCAACGTCATAGCCTCATTGATGAGATAGCCATTGTTGCTAATGAGGCTTATCATCATAAAATTGGGGAATATGTTGTGAAAAACAAATTCTCTAAAGTGAAGAAGATTTTGATGAGTGGCGCGGAAAGACATTACTCTTCTTTATCTGCCATTAAAGCTTATGAAAATGAGGAGGAATGTAATTTGATATTTCATGATGCAGTTCGTCCTTTAATAAGCTCTCAAATAATAGATCGGGTGATAGTTGCCTTACAAAATTATGAAGCGATAGATGTTGCAATTCCCTCGACCGATACGATTATACAGGTTGATAGTAACAATACAATTATGGGGATTCCCCTCCGTCGAATGTTAAGGAGAGGGCAAACTCCTCAAGGATTCCGTTTGAACACAATAAAAACCGCTTATGAGAAAGCATTAAAAGATTCCGATTTCATCACCACGGACGATTGTGGTGTGGTGTTGAAGTATCTTCCTGAAACAAAAATATGTGTGGTAGAGGGGGAAGATAGCAATATGAAGTTGACTTATAAAGAGGATTTCTATTTGATAGAGAAGTTGTTCCAATTACGAATGACTAATTTTCAAGAGCATGTACTGACTGATGATGAAAAAGAAAAATTGCAGGGAAAAGTAATTGTTCTTTTCGGTGCATCATCTGGTATAGGTTTGGACTTGATGAATCTGTGTAGGGATTGTGGAGCTGTTGTATATGGTTTCAGCAGAAGTATGAACCATGTAGATATTAAAGATTTGGATAGTGTGCGTTCTGCTTTTTCTTTAGTTGCCAAAGAGATGAATAGGATAGATTATGTTGTTGATACGGCATCCGTTCTTTATAAAGAGCCGTTGGCGCACATTAGTTATGAGCGGATAGAGGAGGCTATAGATATCAATTATAAGGGAATGGTATATGTGGCTAAAGAGGCTTATAACTATCTTGAAAAGAGTCGTGGGCAATTAGTATTTTATACTTCCAGTTCTTATACACGTGGTCGCATGAATTATAGTATCTATTCGTCTACGAAATGCGCTACTGTAAATTTTGTGCAGGCTTTAGCGGAAGAATGGGGAGGTTTGGGAGTTCGTGTGAATTGTGTGAATCCGGAGCGGACAAAGACTCCTATGCGTACCAAAAACTTTGGAATAGAACCTGAAGACACTTTGTTGAAATCAATGGATGTAGCAGTAGTAACAGCTAAACTCTTAGTCTCTGATTTAACCGGGCAAGTAATAGATGTAAAGCTAAAATCAATATAAAATGAAGACATTAAAATTGTTGAAGACATTTCTGAAGATGCGTAGCAAACGATATCTCTTAAATCGATTGCTAGAAGTTGTACTGGGATACCCTTTATATGTTTTCTCCTTTTTGTGTGTTCGTGACAGAAATAAATGGCTATTTGGAACCAATGTCGGATTTGTAGATAACGCTAAATATTTATTTATATATACCAATGAACAGAAAGACAAAATTCGTCCCATTTGGATAACATCATCTAAAGATGATGTAGAAAGAATTCATAAAATGGGATTTGAGGCATATCCTAAGTATTCGATAAAAGGATTGTATCACTCATTAACAGCTCATGTTTATGTTTTTACATATCATTCTAAAGATATAAATTTTTTTACTTCTGGTAATGTGTGCAAGATTAACTTGTGGCATGGTGTTGGAATTAAAGGGGGAAATGGAGGTAAAAAAGATAACAATTTTGCTTCGAAGAAGAATAGTAGTTATTTAACCAAAATACTTCTTCCGCATATGTATGAAAAGAATACTCTGTTTTTGTCTACCTCCGATATGATGGATAAGCATTTTAAGCAAATGTTTTCTTTGGATGATAAGGTTATTTTTGATGCAATCTATCCTCGTTGCTATTATATGTGTAAATCTAAGAAGGAAATTCTTTCATTTATTGATAAATATGAACCCAAATCAATGAGGGAAATGATTGCTAAATTGTATAATTATGATAAAGTATATCTTTACATGCCGACTTGGCGAGGTAACTTGAATGATGATTTTATACATGAAGCTAATTTTGATTTTGAGAAGCTAAATGACATTTTAGTAAAACAGAATAGATTATTTATATTGAAACTTCATCCTGCAGTAAGAATATTGCAGAATGTAAATGAAAAGGAGTATTCTAATATTTGTTTTTTGGATAAGAGATTAGATATTTATCCTCTTCTTCCTTTTGTTGACATCCTTATAACAGATTACTCATCTATATATTATGATTTCTTGTTATTAAACAAAGGTGTTTTATTGTATCCATTTGATAAACAACGTTTCATAGAAAATAGTAATGATTTGGCTTTTGATTACGACGAATATACACCGGGAAAAAGAGTTTATTCTATGACAGACTTTTTATCTGTTATTGCATCAGACGATATTCTAGAAATTGATGGTAAAGATAAAATGAGGATATTGTATGCTTTTTGGGGTAAAGCAGATAAAAACAGATTAGATCTCCTATATGACAAGATAAAGACTGTATGAAGCATCGTTTACTGTTATTATATTCTTGGTTGGTTAAAACTGTGCTGTTTTTTTTACCTGACATTCCGTTGATTATGAGATTTCGGGGATTCTTATATAGTTTAGGAATGCCTTCATGTGGAAGTAATTTTCAAGTAGCTCATAACGTAATACTGAATTCTATTGAAGGACTTGCTGTTGGAAATAATGTCTATCTGGCAATGGGAAATATCATATATGCTCATGGAAAAGCTATTATTGGGAACAATGTAATGTTTGGTCCTGGCTGTTTACTGACTACTGGAAATCATACTTTTGGGAATGGCTCATATCGTTACGGTGCATCTGTAGAGAAAGAAGTCAGAATTAAAGATGGCTGTTGGATTGCAGCTCATTGTATAATATTACCAGGTTCCGTATTACCAGCACGCTCTATATTGGCTGCAGGTGCTGTGTTAACAAAGCATTTGCAGGAAGCGTGTGAAGATGCTATTTATATAGGCATTCCTGCCAGGTTTGTAAAAAAAAGAATTTAATTTTTAGCAGAATATTTCATGGATCAGATTAAAATTGCCGTAATCGGCCTCGGTTACGTAGGGCTTCCTTTGGCCCGCCTTTTTTCGACGAAGTATAAAACAGTGGGTTTTGATATGAACCAATTGCGTGTGGATGTTTTGATGGCAGGACACGATGCTACATTGGAGGTCTCAGATGAGTTGCTTCAAGATGCTATTCAAAATCATGGTTTTGCCTGTACAACAAAGTTGGAAGATATTAAAGATTGCAATTTTTATGTTGTTGCAGTTCCCACTCCTGTAGATGTAAATAACCGTCCGGATTTGAAGCCGCTATGGGAAGCCAGTGAAACTGTTGGAAAAGTTATATCAAAGGGGGATATTGTAGTTTATGAATCTACAGTTTATCCGGGGGTCACTGAGGAAGAGTGTTTACCAGTTGTAGAAAAGGTCTCGGGTTTGAAATATAACGTCGATTTTTTTGCTGGTTATTCCCCAGAACGTATTAACCCGGGAGATAAGGAGCACACAGTAGAGAAAATTAAAAAAGTAACTTCTGGATCAACTCCTGAAATTACAGACATTGTGGATAGTGTATATAATTCAGTTTTGGTGAACGGTACTCACAAGGCTCCAAGCATTAAGGTGGCGGAAGCTTCTAAAATTATTGAAAACTCTCAGCGAGATGTGAATATTGCCTTTATGAATGAATTGGCGAAAATATTCAATGCAATGGGTATAGATACGAGCGATGTAATAGAGGCTGCTGCTTCCAAATGGAACTTTATCAAACTGAAACCAGGATTGGTAGGTGGACATTGCATTAGCGTAGATCCATATTATTTGATACAGAAAGCGCAAGTCTATGGCGTACTACCACGGGTGATGTCTGCTGCGCGTAGATTGAATGATGGTATGGGGGATTATGTAGCTAATCAAGTGATTAAATTGATGAATAAAAAAGGTGTCTTGGTGAAGGATGCTAAAATTTTGCTGTTAGGTATCACATTTAAAGAAAATTGTCCGGACATCCGTAATACAAAGATTGTGGATATTTATAGCACATTATCTGAATATACTAAAAACATTGCAGTATATGATCCGTGGGCGGACCCTGCTAAAGTTTACCATGAATATGGTATTTTTCTTACAGAAAACTCTTTGGAAGAGTTGCGTGGGGAATTTGACGTTGTTGTGTTAGGTGTAGCCCATGATACTTTTAAAAATGAAAATATTCGTTCTTTCTTGAAAAATATGGATGGGGTAGTATATGATGTAAAGGGCATTTTGGATAGGGAAATTATAGACGGAAGACTATAAGTTATGCTTTCTGTTATTTGTCCTATTTATAATGAAGCAAAATATATTGATGTGTGCATTCAATCTATTTTGCTTCAAGATTATCCTAAAGAACACTTGGAAGTGTTATTTGTGGATGGCATGAGCCAGGATGGTACTCGTGATATAGTGGGTAACTATTCTAAGCAATATCCTTTTATCCATTTGTTGGATAATGAAAAACGCATAGTGCCGATAGCTATGAATATTGGAATAAAAGCATCAAAGGGAGATGTTATCATGCGTTTAGATGCTCATGCACAATATCCGACAAACTATTTTTCGATATTAGTGAAAGCACTGAAATCTTTGGATGCTGATAATGTTGGAGCTGCTTGCCGAACGGATGTGCTTAATAAGACACCTAAATCTTTGGTTATTAGAGAGGTGTTGAGTAATAGATTCGGTGTGGGGAATTCTACATTTCGTTTAGGAGTTGACAAGGTGATGGAGGTAGATACAGTTCCTTTTGGCTGTTGGAAAAGGGATGTCTTTGATAAATATGGAGTCTACGATGAACGTTTGATTCGAAACCAGGATATAGAACTGAATAAGCGCATAGTACGTGGAGGAGGGCATATTTATATTGTGCCTGATACGTATTGTGTTTATTTAGCTCGTGAGACATTCAAAGGGGTGGCGAAGAACAATTTTGGAAATGGGAAATGGAATATATTGACAGTGTACTATACGAAACAAATGAAATCCCTTTCAATAAGACATTTTGTACCGTTATTGTTTTTGTTGTCTTTGATTGTTCCATTGGTTATGATGTTGTTCTATTTTCCGGCTGTAATTATTTCGTTAACCTCCTTATTATTGTACCTCATTTCGATTTCTGTAATCAGTTTATCATTGTCTCTGAAAAAAAAACTGTGTTTCAGTTATTTAATGATGACTTTTGTGGTTTTGCATTTATCGTATGGATGGGGATCTTTGAATGGGATAATTAGTGTATTGAAGTATGGAAAATAGTTTTACTTTATATAAGGGGTGTTGGCTGCGTAAATGTCCTCCACATAGTAGTCGTTATTTGAAAACACATGAATGTGATAAATTGTTAAACAGGGGGGGTATCTGTTAAGGAATGTTTATGATTGGGATTGCGAGCATGAAACTTCATTTTGGTTTGTCATAAAGGATTCTTTTGGAGGAATGGAAGAGCTGTCTTCAAAAATGAGAAATCAAGTGAAGAAATCGTTGAAGACATACGATGTGTGTCGTGTATCGGCAAATGAGATGCTTCGGGTAGGTTTTCCTATTTTTCAAGTAGCGGTAGAAAACTATAAAGTGAAGGCTACTCGGATAACTATGGATGCTTTTGAAACTAGAATACAGCAAAGTGAAAAAGCAGGCAATGTTGATTTTTGGTGTGTATATACAAAGGAAACCCATAAGGCGGTAGCGTTAGCCATTAATACGCTTCATAAGGATTGTTGTGAGTATAATACCATGAAGGCTGACCCTTCTTATTTGAGAAATTCCACTTATCCTTATTATGGGCTTATCTATGAAATGAATTGCTATTATTTACAAGAACTGGGTTTTAAGTATGTAAGTGATGGCGCTCGAAGTATTACGGAACACTCTAATATTCAGTCTTTTTTGATAGATAAATTCCATTTTAGAAAAGCTTATTGTCAACTGCAGATAGTTTACCAATGGTGGATGAAAATTGCTATAAATATATTATTCCCCTTTCGTAAGATGATTTCTGTTCAATCTGTAAAAGCTATTTTGAATATGGAAGCAATGCGAAGAAATAAGTATTGATGATTTTTTTATTATGTTATTAAAATCTCTTTTCGATCGTGGAGGTTCCTTCTTCGGTCTTATCTTTTTGTCTCCTGTTCTATTGGTTGTAGCTCTCTTGATTCGTATCAAGATGTCAGGTGGTCCTGTTATCTTCAAGCAGAAAAGGGTTGGACAACATGGTAAGCTGTTTACCATGTACAAATTCCGTTCTATGATCGTCAGCCATTCCGGTAGTTCTGTTTCTGTGAAAGGAGAGAGCCGCATCACTCCTTTGGGGGCGAAATTGCGGAAATATAAATTAGATGAATTACCCGAATTATGGAATGTGCTGATAGGTGACATGAGTTTTGTCGGTCCCCGTCCGGATATTCCGGGATATGCGGATAAGCTGAAGGGCAACGATAGAAGAATGCTGCTGCTGAAACCGGGAATTACCGGGCTAGCGAGTTTGAAATACCGAAATGAAGAAGAATTATTAGCACAACAGGAAGATCCTCAAAAATACAATGATGAGGTACTGTTTCCCGACAAAGTGAGAATTAATATAGAATATTTGGATCACTGGTCTTTCTGGAATGACATTAAAATCATTATTTATACAATATTTGGAAAAGATTTGTAGTATCATAAAATGGTTATTTGTGCCTTATTATCTATGGCGTAAATAGCCTTTCTTTTTATACTCTTACTTTTCTATATTATCGTTTTTTAATCAAATACTTCAATGGACAAGAGAATTTATCTTTGCCTTGCTCACATGAGCGGCAAGGAGCAGGCTT
>OGRP01000043.1_pt1 | contig 148868 bp, 106 predicted proteins | sample 1553531 | NCBI WGS metagenome assembly OGRP01 (sample SAMEA2580045, study PRJEB22360) | human gut metagenome | biome: human gut; feature: human-associated habitat; material: faeces | place: Denmark | collected 2008/2010 | reverse complement strand
TATAAGCCTTGGGGAGAAAAAAGCCGCCCATATACGGGCCCCTGCCGCTAAAGCGCTGAAGTTGCGTGTACTTCTGTTTGTCGCCAGTCCATTATTGAACAATGATACTCCTTATGCGGACGGTGAAGCGGCTGTTCAGAAATTATCTTGGTATGGAGATTATAAGAAAGAACGTTGGGAAGCGGCTTTAAATGCCGGTTTGGAATTCCTGAGACTGAACAAGGAAAATGGTAGTTATCATGAAGTGGTGAATACAGGGAATCCTCGCGAAGACTATATAAATGGCTATTGGACAAGAGGTAGCAGAGAGATTATTATGTCTTCTCATCGTTTTGCTGTTTATGATATGAGTACGAAACCTTTAGATCGCGGACATAATGACTGTGATATAGCTACCAGAGCCAGTTATGCGGATATGTTTGAGTGGAAAGACGGTTCTGCTTTTGACTGGAAGAATGAGACTCATGCAGCTCATCCCTTCTTTGACGAGAACATGAAGCCTACTCGTGACATTCGTCTTTATGAGACTCTGATTATAAATCAGGATAAGTTCAAGAATCAGACTAATGGTGCGGAATGTTATCAGGGAGGAAGGCAGAGTATGGAAAACAGCAGTTATAATAAATCTTCTAAGTACGGTTATAGTGTCCGTAAGTTTGTGAGAGACAAAGCGGAAGAAGTGAAGAACAAGCCATACCAATGTCCTTTGATTCGAATGCCGGAAGTTTATTTGAGTATTGCCGAAGCAATGAATCAACTGGGAGTGGCCGGAGTAAAGGATGAATTCGGACGCGATGCTTATGATTATATAAATATCGTTCGTCATCGTGCAGGAATGCCGGAAGTCCGTAAAGTAGAAGGGCAGGAGTTGGTTGATATACTGTTACATGAGCGTGTTGTAGAGTTTGGGGCGGAAGAAATGAGATACTTTGATTTGATTCGTTGGAAACGTAGTGATTTACTTTCTACTCCTTTGGAAATGCTGGTTATTAAGATGGAAGGAAGAGATACAGCCGGTAAACCGATATTTAGTTACCAGCGGTCTGTGACAAACGAGAAATATTCTTGGAAAGATTATTGGTATCTGATTGCATTTTCACAAGCTGAAATAAACAAGAAGTACGGATTGATTCAAAATCCGGGATGGTAATGGAAGATTGGTTAATCCTTAAACAACATAAGAAAAATGAATAAGTTATTATATATTGTTGGTATGGCATTTTTATTGTCCACCACGGCGAACGGGCAGCAGAATGCGACTGATAGCTTGGTAGCTATCGGGTATAATGATGCAGATACAAAAGTGATTGATTTGGGATTTGTCAAGAAAGATCGAGGAAATCTAACACAAGCGGTTTCTACCGTTTCTTCCGAGGTATTGGCAAATAAAACCGCCACATCCTTACAAAATTCTTTATATGGATTGCTACCGGGGTTGTATGCTAAACAAAATGTAGGATGGCATTCGGAGGCGACATTGAACATACGTGGACAGGGTGGTCTAGGTGAAGGTACTCCCTTGATTATAGTCGATGGTTTTCCTCGTTCATTGAACACTATTACTTTGGAAGAAGTGGAATCCGTGTCTGTATTGAAAGATGGCGCTGCAACTGCTTTGTACGGAGCACGTGGAGCTAATGGGGTGATTCTGGTGAACACCAAACGGGGAACCTATAACTCTTTTGATGTAGATATTAATTATAAACATGGCTTTACACTACCTGTTAATAAACCAAAGATGGCGGATGCATATACTTACGCTCGTGCTGTGAATGAAGCTTTGCATTATGACGGATTGGCACCTCAATATTCCGAGAGTGATTTATTGGCTTTTAAGAATCAGACTAATCCTGAACTTTATCCTAATGTGAACTGGGTAGATGAAGGAACACGAAATGTCGGCGAAAGCAATCAGTTAAGCTTGTTGGTGCGGGGAGGAGGAAATAAATTGCGCTATATGGGGCTGTTCGATTATAAAAATGATTTTGGTTTGCTGAATGAGCAATATACCGAGTATTCTGACCGTTATAAATCTCAAATTCGCAGTTATGATATGCGTTTGCGAATGAATATTGATGTCGACTTGACTTCAAGTACACAGATGCAGTTTGGTATTGTCGGTGTACTGAATGAAACAAAACGACCGGATGCCAGTGTCAGTACGATTTTTGAAAATCTGTATAAAGTACCGTCAGCAGCTTTTCCTGTCAAGACTTCGAACAATGTTTGGGGAAGTAACCTGTTATATAAGATGAATCCGTTGGCAGTTATTGCTGATCAGGGATATTATCAGACTAATTGGAGAAAACTGGAGGCCAACATGCGTATTACACAGGATTTATCGATGCTGCTTAAAGGCTTGAAAGCGGAAGCGGCTATTGCTTATGATAATACCGCTACTTTTTGGGAGAATGGTTCTAAAACTTATCGTTATGAGGTGACTTCCTATTCGGATGAAACCGGTAGGACTAGTATGATGTATGGAGATAATTCGGCACTGGAGATTAGTAGTGGAGGACGTTCCAATAGTGTATTGGAGCAGACCATTCGTAGTAATTGGGAACTGAAGCTAGGTTATGACCGTATGTGGAACGGACATCAATTGAGCGTAGCAGCTCTCTATCGTCAGGAAATGGAAGAATCGTTGGGTGTTAATGTGTCTTGGTATCGTCATTCTATCATGGGAGTTGCAAGTTATAATTTCCGGAATAAATATTTGGTAGATGTTGTTGCTAATAATTATGGAACCAGTGTTTTACTGAAAGGAGATAAATATCGTTTCTATCCCGCTGTGTCGGCAGCTTGGGTTTTATCCAATGAAACTTTTTTAAAAGAACAGTCTATAGTCGATTTTATGAAGTTACGCTTTTCTTACGGACGTTCGGCCGTGGATAATCTGGCTTATGGTTTGGGTAAACATTTTTGGAGCGGAAAAGGGCAATACTTCTTTGGCGACAGTAATACAAAAATGGACGGTTATATGGAACGAAAACTACCGATGCGAACGTTGGAATTGGAAACCGCAGATAAATATAATGTCGGATTGGATTTGCTGTTATTTAAAAATCTAAGTTTTACGGCTGATATGTACTATGACAGACGTACGAATATTCTGGTTTCGAACAAGAAAGTATCTAGTATGATTGGGATTGAGGTCCCTCAACAAAATGTGGGTAAAGTGGAAAGCAGAGGATTGGAACTAAGTCTTGGCTGGAAGGATGAAATCCGCAGTTTCCGTTATTACGCTAATGCCAATGTTGCTTTTCTGGATAGTAAGGTGATAGAAAACGGTGAAGCTTATCAGCCCTATGATTATTTATATGCAAAGGGGCATAAGGTCGGGCAGGCTTTTGGTCTCGAAGCTATCGGTTACTTCAACGACGATGAAGATATCCGTAACAGTCCGACACAGACATTTTCCACAGTGCGTCCGGGGGATGTGAAATACAAGGACCAGAATAATGATAATCGGATCGATGCTTATGATGAAGTGGCAATTGGTAAATCAACCATTGTTCCTGAAATGGTATACGGGTTGAATCTGGGATTTGAATATAAGGGATTTGGAGTGGATGCTACATTCCAGGGGATAAGTGGTATCAGCACTATGTTGACAACACCTCATGTTTATCGTCCGCTTCGTAATAATAACAACATTTCTACTTGGTACTTGTCAGACAGAATCCGTTGGACGGAGAGTACAAAGGATATTGCCAACGTTCCCCGTCTGTCTACATTGGATAATGCGAATAACTATCGCAATAGCACTCAATGGTTGGAAAACGGTTCATTCTTAAAACTGCGAAATCTGAATATCTATTATACTTTCCCGCAGAAATGGACGGAAAGACTGCAAATGGATAAGCTTCAGATTTATGTGCGTGCACAAGATTTATTCTCTCTGGATCATATCAAATACCTGAATTGCGAATCCCTTTCATTAGGTTATTTTGATACGATGGGTGTTTCTTTGGGACTGAATATAAATTTTTAAAAAGAAAGTACGATGAAAATAAAAAAATATATCGCGATAGTGTGTGCTTCTTTTTTGGTGGTCGGATGTAGTCTGGACTTTGATGAAACCAATGGCGATACGAAAGAGATAGCTTATTCTTACTACGACAATTTGGCTAAGCTTGTAACTTACGTTTATAGTTTTTTGCCAACGGATTTGGATCGTAATAGTGGTGCGATGATGGAATCGGCTACGGATAATGCAATGTATAGTTGGAATCAGAATACAATTTATAATATTTGTAATAATGTTTGGAGTCCTATTATGACGATTGATACCGGTTGGGATTATTTTAATGCAATTCGGAGTGCCAACTCTTTTCTGGAGAATTTCGATATAGAAGTTTTGAAAGAGTTTGAGTTTAATGACGACTATGATGTGATAATGGACAAGGCTAAAATATTTCCTTATGAGATACGTTTTCTGCGTGCTTTCTATTTCTTTGAACTCGCCAAGCGATACGGGAATATTCCGATGTTGATCCGGACTTACGATCCAGAAGAGATAAATCTGGTGAAACCCTCTTCTTTTGAGGAAGTGATTGATTTTATTGTTCAAGAATGTGACCAGATCGCTAATCAGTTGCCGGCAGACCATAGGGACTATCGTGGTGAAACCGGACGTGCAACGAAAGGTGCTGTGTTGGCTTTGAAATCCAGAGCTTTGCTTTATGCTGCCAGTCCACTTCACAATGCAAGCGGGGATAAAGGAAAATGGGAAAAGGCTGCGAGTGCGGCGGCGGCAGTAATTGCTATGGGAAAATACACTTTACCTAAGGTTGGTAACGACCCGTTATATAAGGGTGGTAACGATATGTTTAGTTCTCCACAGTTGATTTTTGAACGCCGTGACGGATTACAGACTAGTACTTTCGAAGCACGTAATGAACCAATGGGGTATGAAGGTTCGCTGGGTGGGAATACACCGACACAAAATTTGGTAGATGCTTTTGAAATGAAAGATGGTACTTCGTTTGACTGGAACAATGCGGAGCATGTGCAGAATATGTATGTAGATGTCACAGGTAATCCGACACGTGATCCTCGTCTGTATCTGAATGTATTATATAATGGTGCTACATGGCTGAAACAAAAAGTGGAAACGAATGTAGGAGGTTTACATACAGGAATGGATGGTGCAACAAAGACGGGATACTATTTGCGCAAACATATGAATGAATTGGTCAGTCTGGATCCTGTGAAACCATTAGGAAAAGAACATCATTATCCTTTGTTCCGGTATGCCGAAGTCCTGTTAAACTATGCGGAAGCTATGTATCATTGGATGGGAGCGGATGTGAAACCGGCTGAATATCCCTACACTGCTCGTGAAGCTTTGAACTTGGTTCGTGACTGCGCTGATATGAAACATATAACAGAAACAGGTGAAGCCTTTCTTGAGAAAGTACGTAACGAACGGCGTATCGAACTAGCTTTCGAAGATCACCGTTTCTGGGATATCCGCCGTTGGAAAATGGGCGAAGTTGTGAAGAATATTTATGGTGTTCAGATAACAGGAACAGGTTCTAACTCTACTTATAAAAGAGTGTTGGTAAGTCAGAACCAATGGGATGATAAAATGTATCTGTTCCCTATTCCCCAAAATGAGTTATATATGAATATAAATTTAGAACAGAATCCGGGTTGGTAACAACAAGTTGTAATTAAGAAAATATGAATACAAAAATCTTTTCAAAAGTAATGTTTGCCTTGTTGTTCTTCTTTGCAACAGGGTGTAGCGACGATCAGGAAATCTTCTTTGAAGATTATGCCAATGATGAGGCTCCGGAAGTGGTACATCCCGATCAGCGGGATAAACCTTATCCACGTGAAGAACATGAACTTTATGTCAATCCGTCGCCTTTGATCGTGCCGAGAGCTGCGAGGAAAGCAGAAGAATTTCTGGAGTTTGAGCTATCACAGAATGTCGGTTTCCCGGAACAGGGTACCTATCGGTCGGGAAAATTGAGTTGGAATGTGTATAATATTCACGAAGAAATGTCCGTAGGACAGTGGTATTGGCGATTTCGTACAGTAGATAAAGACGGCAGGACAGCGGGTTGGAGTAAAGTGTACTCCTTCACGGTGAGCGGTAAAGAACCGGTGTTTGTGACACCCAACTTCACGCTTCTTCAGCAGAATATCCCGACAAAATATCCACGTATCCATTGTTATATAGAGTCAGATATTGACAAGGCTAAAACCACGATTACTCAACATCGGGAGTATGCCAGTCTGACGGAGCGTGCCAAAATCGCTCTTGACGAGCGAGGATTGGTCCCGACTGATTTATATGCAAATACAACTGATTTGAATACTTATGTGGATTACTATCTGAATACGGCATATTTGTTAACTGGAGAATCAAAGTATTACGATAAGATTTTAGATTATGGGCGTAGGATGTTAGCTCAAAATGCAAGTGATGCAACACTGCTCAATGATAATTTCCGGTCCGCCTATATTGTTAATATTTTGAGTATTGTTTATGATGTTTGTCAGAAAACCTTGACAGAAGAAGAAAAGACAGCCATTGAGAAGATTATCTTGAAAGTGGTGACGTATTATTATGATTCTTATAGGGGCCACATGGAGAACTGGTTCTTTGATGAACATACTTGGCAGATTACTCTGCGCGCAATGTTAGAAGGTGCTTTCGTAATTTGTCAAGAATATCCTGAAGCTATGACCTCATTGGAGTATTTTTATGAATTATGGACTTCAAGAGCTCCGAGTAATGGTTTCAACCGTGATGGAGCTTGGTTTAACGGAGCCGGATATTTTGAAACTAATCAGTATACATTGTATTATATGCCAATGTTACTTTCATATCTGACAAATGTTAATTTTTTGGCGCACCCGTGGTATCAAAATGCAGGAAAGGCATTGGTGTATTCATGGTTACCTGAAAGTCGGGCGACGTCATTCGGTGATTTCAATAGAGGAGACATTCCTTATCGTTCGCGGGTAGGCTTTGCTGATTTTCTGGCACGTGAACTAGGTGATACCAATGCAGTCTGGTATGTGCAGGAATGTCAACGGACATTCCCCAGTGGAACGGCTGATGAGCACTCTTTGTACAGTAATCTTGATCTTCGTCTGTATCGTATCTCGCAAGGAGATGCTCCGTATAACATTACGGAAACTACGGATATTGAGATGGATAACTTTATTTGGTATAAAGATTGTGGTGAAGGAGTTGCATTTTCTAATATGGTCGACCGTAGTAAAAATCTCTCATTGGCTTTCCGCTCCAGTCCTTATGGATCAGGCAATCATACACATTCGGACCAGAATAGCTTTAAACTTTTATACAAGGGTGAAAATGTATATATGAATGCGGGTTATTATCAAAATTATAGTGACGCACATGCTATTTTGCAATATCGCAATACACGTGGACATAATACTGTAATGATAAATAATATCGGGCAGCCTTTCACGACGCGTGCTTATGGTAATATTACTCGTGCTTTGAATGGGGATAATCTGGCTTATTTTGCAGGAGATGCGTCGCAAGCCTACTGTGGACAGACGGAGAATACTTATTGGATTAAGTGTTTTGCCGAAGCGGGACTTTCGCAGACAGCTCAATATGGGTTTGGAGATAATCCGTTGAATTGTTATAAACGTCAGATTTTTATGTTGCGCCCTGATAAGGTGGTTATCTATGATGAGTTGGGGGCTGATCAACCTGCCACTTGGCAATGGTTGTTGCATAGCCCGGTAGAGTTTCATGTAGCAGGAAACAAGGTGACTACTACTTATATTGTGAAAGGTGGATTTACTTCGGTAGCGCAGATTTTTAGTGATCAAACGCCAACGATTACTACCACTAACAAATGGTTTCAAGGTGGTGAACCGGCCGATCAGGATCCGGTGAAATATCCTAAAGAATGGCATTTGACAGCTGAGTTCGCTTCTTGTGCCCAAAGTAAAATACTGACTGTTATACAAATCAGTGATGATGGACGGGTAGATGATATCTGGCGTGTGGATGATAATTTTAAGATAGGTGACTGGGAAGTGGAAGCTGAATTGAGTGCCGATAAGCCTGCGGCTATCTCTATTGTCAACCGATTAACAGGAACTGTATTTAATAATAGTAACCAGACGCTGATTATCAATGGAACTCCTTATCAACGGCGGCAAGAAAACTCGTCTATACTTTATGATGCTGTTCATGGAGAAAAACAGGTACAGGAGATTGGGGATAAAAAACTACAAGTTACCCGTTCGTTGCAATAGTATAAACCTTTTGTTTAATAGAAATTCCTGAAAGAGATGAATAAAATAACTTATATAATAGCAGTTTTGCTTATGTCACTTTTCAATGCATGTTCGCAGGAGGAAAGCTTGGAGCCTTTGGACGGTAATAGTCAGGTGAACTTTTCCTTGGAGTTACCGGCATCGGTAGCCTCCACACGCTCGGAAATTCAAATTCCTGCGTATTATAAAATGCGTTGTATTCTGGAGGTATGGACAAATGATGATAAACCGGTATTGAAGTATCGTGAGGAACGATCGATAGAGGGGGGAGCACCCTCTATCGACTTTATGATGCAAGCCGGTGATTACACATGTCTGCTTTGGACGGACTTTATAGCCCGCGATGCTGTTATGGAGGAAATAACCACGGCAGACGGGGTAGTTTATAATCATTTTGCCGACACTTTCTATGATACGAGGGACTTGCAAGCAGTGACGATTAAAGAGTCTAATGCTGTCAATCTGTTTGATACGGATGCTTGCGATGCTTTTTTTGCAAAGATAGATTTGGAGAAAAAAGCGGAAGGCATTTCAAAGACTGTGAAACTGATTCGTCCGTTGGCTAAGTTGGTAGTTAAGGAAAATGATGAAAAACAATTCTCTTCATTGACGAAATTGACAGTTTCCTATCAAGTACCGGCAGGTTTTAATGTATTGACGGGTGAACCGTTGAAATCCATGCAGAATTTGAATTTTACGAAGACAAATATGGATGAAAAGAATGCAGAAGGACAAGTGTTGTTTACAAATTATGTATTTGCTCCTTCTATCGGGGAATTAGAAATGGGAACCATTGCGTTCCAGTTTTCACTGGGGAGCACGATTCTGAGTCGTGAAATACCGGCCGGTTCTTTCACTTTGGCACGAAATCAGCAACTCAATGTGAAGGGAGCGTTGATAGGTGAAGGGACTTTTGTTCCTGAAGAACCAGCCGAACTTCCTCAGGTTGGTGACTTTTATTATCAAAACGGCACTTATTCTTCCATTTATACAGCAAGTGTATCCAATCCTTGTATCGGTGTAGTATTTGCCGTGACTCATGATGGTAGTATTGTTGATAATTCAAAGAATTACGAAGTTAACGGAAAAGCGAAATTGGAGAAAGTTCATGGTTGGGTAGTTGCCGCTTACGATGTAACGGATAAAGCTGTCGGAGGAAATGGTTATCTGAAAGCAGGGGTTTCAGAGAATATTGTAATTCCTGACGGAGTCAAAAAGGATAAGGGAGATATTTATGGCTATATGAATACAGAATTATTCAAAGCGATAGGAAAAAATGAGGATTATCCGGCATTGAACGCCATATTGAATTATAGTGAACAAGTGCCTGCACCACTTAACTCCAGTGGCTGGTATTGGGGAGGAGATGAACAATACCGGATTCTGATGACAACTTATGCCAATAAAGGTGATGAAGAACCTTCACTTGCTGTAGGACGAGCTTTGGCGGTATTAGCAGAGAATAATGTTGGTAAAATACTAGGAAAAGGTGGTGATATGAGACGTTACTGGGCAAGTACGTTTTCTGAAGCAAAAAAACTGTTCTATATCGTGTGTTCGGAACCTACGAATAGTGATTTTATGGCAGTGGAAGATTGGTGTGAAATAACCAGTGGTCGTAATGTCCGTGCAATTCTGACATTCTAACATAGTACTTAATTTAAATTGATGAATATATGAAAAATGTTATTTTTAAATTACTTCTTTTTTGCTGCATAGGGCTGTTGTCATCTTGCAGCAAAGATGACAATAATATTTCCACAGACATTGATGCCAGTCAAATTCATTTATCCGTTCTTTTTCCCGAAGAATTGTCTGCAACACGTTCGGTTATAGAGAATCATAAGTTACGCTGCATTCTTGAAGTTTATACAAAAGAAGCGAATCGGTTAGTTTATCGTGAAGAGACAGTTGTAGATCCGGGCAGATTGGAAGGAGGGCTTTCTTTTGCTTTTGAGATGGAAGCCGGTATCTATAATTGTTTGATGTGGGCAGATTACATTGATGCGAATGTGGTTCGTCAGAATGAAAGCAATGATGTAGTAAATGACCGTTATGTAGATAAATATTTTGACACCTCCGATTTGACTGCTGTTACTGTAAAAAATCCTATGGAACTTGTTAACAGCGATGCTTGTGATGCTTTCTTTTATAGTGGTGAAATACAGAAAAGTAACAGTAAAGGACTCTCACTGGAGATTTCCTTGACACGTCCGTTCTCAAAAATCAGTATCAGTGAGGAAAACCAGCGTGAATTTGATTTGCTGAAAAAGTTGGATGCGGTTTTCCCTGTAGCTACTACTTTTAATGTCGCTACAGGAATGGTGGTAGGTGAACCGATACAGTTAGAACATCGTGTAACAGATTTCAAACCGGAGACAAGGACAGAACGTACATTACTGTCATTTTATACATTTGCCAATAGTGAAACACAAAAAATGGGTAGTGTGAGCCTGACTTTCACTACCGGTATAGAGCCGGTTCCTGTATTGAATGTGACCATTCCGGAAAATCTTATTCCCATAGTACGTAATCACCATGTAAAAGTGAGTGCTGCTATGATGGTGGAATCACCTGAACCGGATCTTGATTTTAATATCACTTATGATATCAATGTGGCAGATTGGAAAATTGCGGATAAGAATGTGATTGCAGTGAATGGTAAAGCAAAGGTAGGTGATTTCTTTTATAAGGACGGTACTACCTCATCCAATTATGTAGACGATGCTGAAAACCCATGTATAGGTGTAGTTTTCGCGGTAGCGTATGATGATGGTGCCGCTGCTGGGGACAGTCCTGAAAATTATCCTGGTACAGGCTTAAAGACTGTAAACGGTTGGGTCGTATCTGCTTACGATTTAAGAGATGGAATTAATGATGTTAATCTGAAACCTAGAAAATCAGCCGATGTGGTGATTCCTGACGGCTTGAAAGGGGATATGGATGATATTCAAGGATTCTTGAAAACAGAACTGTTAAAACAGCAAACGTTGTCTGATTATCCTATTGCGGAAATTATTGTAAATTATCAGAATAAAGAATCGACAAAAGCGCCTGCCAATACTAGTGGTTGGTATTGGGGAGCCGTCAAACAATATGATACACTTGTAAAATCGTATGCAGAAGCAAGTGGAGGTCAGTTGATAAAATCCTTGATGGTCCGGAACTCTTTGCAAGTTCTGGCAGAAGCCGGAACAGGTGAACTGTTTCCAGTAAATGGTAATGAAAGACGTCATTGGTATATTACTGCTACTGACAAGAAGGATAAGGGGATATGGGCAGGATTTGTCTGTTTAGGTGTAGGCAATAATGATTATGGTGGTATTGAAGATGATTGGTGGGCAGTGACAAACAGTGGCAATGCTCGTGCTATCTTGACATTTTAGTTAATTGCATATAGTAAAGGATTGTTTAAGGATGATTTTTGAGGTGGGTGGGATGGTGTTTGTGTGAATCTTTTTCTGAGATTCGATTTTGGGGAGAGATAAAGAGGAATCCAACAATTATCTGTATTTGACACAGATAATTGTTGGATTTTCTTTTTATGTAGAACTTGTTGTTATTATCAGTTGTCCATTTCTATTGTTTGCCATTCTGCTGGCATAAATTTTATGCTCCAGCATTGGGTAAGCGGCATTTATCTTGTCTTAACCGTTCATAATCTGTTCTCTTCCTGATGTTGTTTGATGTATTCGCTGGGAAGCATTCCCATATTTCTCTTGAAACTGTTGGTGAAGTAAGACGGGGAACTAAAACCGATTTTATTACTGATTTCGGCAATAGTATAGCGCCCTTCGAGCAACATTTGACATCCTTTGTTAAAACGGATGCGGCGGATGAAGTTTGCTGGAGCTTCTCCGGATATGGCATTCATTTTAATATATAAGTTAGAGCGGCTCATAAATAATTTGCTTGCCAAATCTTCTGTTGAGAATTTTTCGTCACTGATATTCTCTTCAATGATTTGTATCACTTTACTTAAAAACTCTCTATCCAAAGTATTGGAAGTCATTTTAGCAGTATCTATATTGGTTGTGTTTGAATAATATTGCCGGAAGCGTTCTTTGGCTTTCAGTATATTATTTATTTTACCTTTGAGCAAAGAGAGGGAGAAAGGTTTTCCGATATAATCATCCGCACCGACATCTATGCCGGAGGTCTGGTCTTCGAGAGAGCTTTTGGCAGATAGAAGAATCACTGGAATGTGAGATGTCTGTATGTTGCGCTTGACTAACTTACACAATTGCAGACCATCCATTTCGGGCATCATCACGTCTGAGAGTACAATATCAATCGGCTGTGTTTTCATTATGTCAAGTGCTATTTTACCGTTTGTAGCTGTCACAACCTGATAGGATTGCAAGGATCCTTTTAGATAATCCAGCATTTCGGTATTATCATCTACTAATAATATAATAGGTTTGTTCATACCCTCTTCCGTATCATTCTCCAAACTATCCTCTGCCGGAATATAGGATATGGGTTCGTCAATATAGAACGTAGAGTTGGAACCTTTAACCGGCTGTTTTGCTAATTCTTCCGGAGTATATGTATTTATGTCTTTGGGAAGCGTAATACTGAACTGCGTGTATTGTTGCTCTTTGCTATTTACGGAAATGCTGCCATGATGTTTGTCTACTAGACATTTCACTAAAGAAAGACCAATACCGGTTCCTTTATCGTTTTCGTTCACCTGATAAAAGCGTTCGAAAACATTGTTCAGTTTTTCTTGGGGAATTCCTTTTCCATTGTCTTTGACATAAAATCCAAAGGTTTCTTCCTTTTCCCAAAGTTCCAACTCTATTTTTCCTTTATCTGGGGTAAACTTGAAAGCATTGGACAGCAGATTGATTAAGATCGTTTCAATATACTTCTTGTCAACCGGTAGTTGCGAAGTGGTTATTCCCGAATTGAATAGATAATCCATGTTTCGGGATTCCGCCTGATTATAAAACAACATGAATATCTGCCGGAACCATTCTTCGATATTACAGGCTTCTACCTGAATGGGTAAAGCACCGGATTCCGCTTTTCTGAAGTTTAAGAGCTGGTCAATGATATGCAATAATCTGCGGCTGTTTTGATAAATATATTGCAAGTTGCGTTGCAGCTTTTTATCCATCATTCTACTTAGTTTCATCATATCTTCCAGTGGGGCTATAATCAGACTTAGCGGTGTACGTAACTCATGTGACATATTCATGTAAAAACGAACTTTTTCAGTGTTTAGCTCTTGTAGCTTGTTGTGCTCCAAGGTTTCAACTTGGAGCTGCATCTTCATTTTGGCTCTTGCGATGAAGAAATACATAATCCAGCCGATGATACCTAAACCACATAGGACAAAGATAAACTTGGCTATCCATGTCTGATACCACATCGGGGTGATGTGTATAAAGAATTCGGTTGGCATTTCGCACCATTTGCCATCGTTGTTGCACGCTTTCAGCAAGAAAGTATAATGTCCGGGTGGAAGATTGGAATAGCTGACGTTACGTTCTTCGGTAGAATTCCACTCTTTGTCAAAGCCTTTGAGTTGGTAAGCGAATATATTGCGCTGATTGCTGAGATAGTTTGAAACGGTAAACCGGATATTGAATTGTCGTTGGTTGAACGGGAAGTTTATACCTTGTAATCGCCCATATTCACCCCGGTGTACCTGAATTATGCCATTTTGAAGATGAGTGACCGGCTGGTTCATAAGGGATATTCCTACAATATCGGGTTGAGGCATGAACGGATTTTCCATAAACTTGAACGGACTGAAATAAGTGATTCCGTTCAGACTTCCGAAATAGAAAGTGCCGTCGAAACCTTTACAGTAGCCATATACGTTGAATTCGTTGTGGCTTAGCCCATCCTCTTGCCGATAGTTGTGAAATTGTTCGTTGTCGATGTCGAAACAGGATAACCCCTTGTTGGTACTCAACCACAAACGTCTTGAACTATCTTCCAAAAGACCGTATATGCAGTTGTTGATGAGCCCGTTTTTGACGGTGTAATGTTTGTTCAGTTTTATATTCGGCTTATACTGGTATAGCCCGTTGGCGGAAGTGACCCATATATTTTTATGGGTATCTTCATGGATGCAATAGGCTATGATATGAGCAGAGAAATCGGAAGACAGGTTATCGGTGAGATGTTGCACTTTAGGAGTTCCGTTATATAAAAACAATCCTTTCTCGGTGGCAATCCAGATTCTACCGGAAGAATCACGATATAAGGTTCTTATCAATACTCCGGATAGTTCGGGGTTACTTTCTGCCAATGGATGTTTCTTGAATTCTTTGGTCGCTTTATTGAAAAGTAGCAGGCCGACCATTGACCCTACATAAAAGTTGTCACCGTCATCCAACAAAGAATAGCAACTGTTGTCTTCCGCTTCCATTTGGGGAATTGAGAAATTTTCTATTTTTCCGGTTTTTGTATGGATGTAACTTAATCCGCCGGAATGTGTGCCCACATAGATATTGCCGGATTTATCCAATGAGATAGCTTTAATGTTGTTGGAACGTAATCCGTTGCCTTGTTTGGTTGCTTGGTAATATGAGAAAGTCTGCTTCTGGCAGTCGTAGTAGTTTACACCGCCGTCGTTTGTGCCAATCCATAAATTCTTAGTGGACGGTTCTTCCACGATGCAACTGACTACCTTGTCATTCAGGGAGTTGAAATAAGGAGAATACTTCAATGTTTTGAAAGTCGGGGCAAACGGATGGTAATAATTAATACCGTCATAATAGGTTCCTACCCAAATTCCACCTTGGTTGTCTATAAAAAGGGAACGGATAGAGCTATGAGACAAGCGTTTTTCAAAAACTTCATGTTTCGGGTCGAAACTGAACAATCCTTCGGTGGTACCAATCCATATTTGCCCGTCTGTATATTGTTTCAGTACTCGTACTGTGTTGGCGGGAGAAAATGTATCGCTTTTATCTATTTGATATTTTTTCAGGATTTGCCATTCATTACTAAGTCGATAGATTCCTTTTTTTTGAGTTCCCACCCAGTAGTCTTTCGTTTGGACATTGTAAATAATACTGGCAATTGGTGTTTCCAGTATTTGAGGAAGTATTTTTTCACTTTTCTTTGTATGGATTGAGTATAAATATAGTCCTTGGGAAGTTCCTAATAATAATTCATCATTTATTCTGCAAATGGTGTTAATCGTTAAATGTTTGAGCTTGGGGTCGATAGTGAACTTCCCGTTTGCTATCTGAAAAGAGACGAGGCCGATATTCGTAGCGAGAAATAGGGTACCATTCTCCGCAACATCTACTATTGCCAGTACCTGAAAGGGAGTTTCGGGCAGGAGATAATTGGTAAAGTTGTCCGTTACCGGATTATAACGTGATAAACCGACTAAGGTTCCGAACCAGGACGTACCTTTCGAATCGGTGCAAAGAGAAATAATCTGATTGTTTGCTATGGACAGACTATCACTGGAAGTGTGGTAATAGGTGGTGAATGTATAGCCGTCATAGCGGTTAAGCCCGTCTGTCGTGCCTATCCATATTTTATTGTTGGCATCCTGCATCATTCCCCATACTGTGTTTTGAGACAAGCCTTCATTCACGGATAATTTTCTGAAGTTGACGTTATCAGTACTCGTCGCCTTGATGTGGAGACTGACAGACAATATAAGCAATAAGTAAATTACTTTATGGCTGGTAAACAGAGTTTTCATTTATATCTATTTGAGGTTTAAAAAATGATAGATTTGCAAGTCTTTTTTAGCGATTTCTATCATGAGCAAATTTAATAAGAATTTATCAATTTGTTTTCTTGTTGTTGCCTGTATCTATTTTGATTTTCTCTATTTTTATGTTGTTTATGTCTAATATCGTTATCTGGGTAGTCGAAAGCAGGCATCGGAGGAATAAAAGGAGCTTTAAAATAAAAGGAGGGTATCCGAAACTTTAATTTCGGATACCCTCCTTTTATTTTCTTTATTTTATCTATTAAGAAGCTTTTTTCTCTTTCACATCACTGCTGGCTTCCACTACATTCACCACATAGTCACCAAGTTTTTCACATTCGGCGATGATATCCATGTAGTAAACTCCCATTTGATAATCATATTCTTTGTTGTTCACATCCAGAATATTTTGATTCTTCAATTGGTTGCGGTAGTTATTGATTTCGTTTTCAAGATTGAAGGATTTGTTAATGTCGATGCTTTGATGTTCCGGTTTCTCTACCACCACAATCATTTGAGCAAGCGCATCGTTAGTCAGTTTCATCATGAAGTGGATATGTTCGTATTGTTTTTCGGTAAAGTCCAGATTAGTCTGGCGTTTCCGGTTGATGGTACGTGCCAGGTTATAGCAGCTATCGCCGATGCTTTCGATTTCTGTCACTTCACGCAACATAGCACGTATTTGTAGCTTACTTTCAGAACTCAAACGGCCTTCGGACACCTGATTCAGGTAGTTGGCTATTTCAAGTTCCATATTGTCACTGATATTTTCATATTTCTCTATCCGGCTGAACAATTTATTAAAATCGTCATCCTTTTCCGTATGTAACAGATCCTGCACCATGCCGAACATCCGGTGTGTACGTTCTGCGAAAAGATGGATTTCCTTGCGTGCCTGAAGGATAGAAAGTTCGGCAGTGGAAAGCATACCACCGGTGATAAATCGCAGGCGGGGTTCTTCGTCTTCTTCTTTCGGATGAATTAAAGCACATACGGTACGCTCAATCAGTTTCACAGCCCATATCAGTATACAAACGTTACAGATGTTGAAGATTGAGTGGAAAGCCGACAATTTGTAGGAGATGGCAACTTCCGGATTATTGCTTTGGAAAAAAGTATCTACTACCCAGTTTACCAGTTCCATGAAAGGATGGAAGACAATCAATACCCAGATAACGCCGAACACATTAAAAACAAAATGGGCCAATGCTGCCCGCTTAGCCTGTGTGTTGGCTGTAAGTGCGGCAAGATTGGCCGTGATAGTAGTTCCGATGTTTTCTCCCAATACGAGTGCTGCTCCCAGTTCCAGGCTGATCCATCCGTTGGCACACATAATTAATGTGATTGCCATGGTGGCTGCGGAGGCTTGCACAATCATCGTCAGTATCGTACCGATAAGCAAGAACAGAATGATGGAGAAAAATCCCATATCCGTGTAGTTCTGTACGAAGGCAAGCATTTCCGGGTTGGCATTCAGGTCGGGTGCATTTGATTTCAGATAAGAAAGCCCCATGAAAAGGAAAGAAAAACCAAAAATGAATTCACCGATGGATTTGCGGTTACTTTTACCGGAGAAGATAAATGGAAGGGCGATGGCCAGGAGAGGAAGGGCAAAGGCAGCCATATCAACCTTAAATCCGAAAATTGAAATGATCCAGGCGGTTACGGTAGTACCGATATTGGCACCCATAATGACGCTGATGGATTCGGCGAGTGTGAGTAGTCCGGCGTTAACGAAACTGACGACCATTACCGTCGTTGCTGAAGAAGACTGGATAAGGGCCGTGATTAACACTCCTGTTAGAACTCCCGTTACCCGGTTGGTGGTCATTGCCGTTAGAATACTTCGCAATCTATCACCCGCGACCTTTTGTAAGCCCTCGCTCATGATTTTCATTCCGTAGAGGAAGAGTCCTAATGAGCCTATGAGCTTTAAAAAATCATAAAAAGAATATTCCATCTATAATATTTTTAATGGTTATTTGTTCTCTATCTGATTATAAGTATATTAGTACCAAATTATTCACCTTTTAACGAACTCGATGAAACAGATGTTACAAATATGTTGCAAAAATAACAATATTTCTAAAGAATTCCCTATCGGAAGCTCACTTTTGGATATTTATTACGGTTTTAATCTTAATTTTCCTTATCAAGTAGTGAGTGCCAAGGTCAATAATCGCTCCGAGGGACTTAATTTCAGAGTATATAACAATAAGGATGTAGAGTTTCTGGATGTGAGAGATCAGTCCGGTATGCGTACTTATGTCCGTTCGCTTTGTTTTGTCTTGTTTAAAGCTGTCACGGAATTGTTTCCCGAGGGAAAATTGTTTGTGGAACATCCTGTGTCAAAAGGCTATTTCTGTAATTTGCGGATTGGGCGCCCTATTGAACTTGAGGATGTGAAGCGTATCAAGCAACGGATGCAGGAGATCATTGCGGAAAATATTCCTTATCACCGCATTGAATGTCATACGGCAGAGGCAGTACGGGTTTTCAGTGAGCGGGGGATGAATGATAAAGTGAGGTTATTGGAAACTTCCGGTTCCCTTTATACCTATTATTATACGTTGGGTGATACTGTTGATTATTATTATGGTAATCTGCTGCCCAGCACCGGATATCTTAAATTATTCGATATTGTGAAGTATTATGACGGGCTGCTGCTCCGGATTCCGAGCCGGGAAAATCCGGATATGCTCGAAGAGGTCGTGAAACAGGAGAAAATGCTGGATGTCTTTAAGGAATATCTGAACTGGAGTTATATCATGGGACTTAATAATGCCGGAGATTTTAATCTTGCCTGTGAGGAAGGACATGCCACTGACTTGATTAATGTTGCGGAAGCATTGCAAGAGAAAAAGATAGCGCAGATAGCCGATACTATTTTCCATCGTGGCGAAAATGGTAACCGGGTAAAACTGGTCTTGATTGCCGGACCGTCTTCTTCGGGAAAGACAACTTTCAGCAAACGGCTTTCTATTCAGCTGATGACAAATGGATTGAAGCCATTCCCGATCTCTTTGGATAATTATTTTGTAGACCGTGAAGAAACCCCTTTGGATGAAAACGGAAACTATGATTATGAATCACTTTATGCGCTCGATCTGGAATTGTTTAATCAACAGTTGCAGGCGCTTCTCCGTGGCGAAGAGGTGGAACTGCCCCGTTTTAATTTCTCTCTAGGCAAAAAGGAATATAAAGGGGATAAACTGAAAATAGAAGATAATACAATTCTGATTCTGGAAGGTATTCATGCCCTAAATCCGGAACTGACACCGCATATACCGGCTGAACGGAAATTCAAGATTTACGTTTCAGCATTGACCACTATTTCGTTGGATGATCATAACTGGATTCCGACTACTGACAACCGTTTGTTGCGCCGCATTATCCGCGACTTTAACTATCGGGGATACTCTGCACGTGAAACCATATCACGTTGGCCTAGTGTGCGTGCCGGTGAAGATAAATGGATATTTCCTTATCAGGAGAATGCTGATGTAATGTTTAATTCAGCACTACTCTTTGAATTTGCCGTACTTCGTTTGCATGCCGAACCTATTCTGATGGGTGTCCCGCGAAACTGTCCTGAATATTGTGAGGCCTACCGGTTACTGAAGTTTATCAAATATTTTATTCCGGTGCAGGATAAGGAAATTCCGCCTACTTCTTTGTTGCGTGAATTTTTAGGAGGAAGCAGCTTTAAATATTAAGTAGAAAAATTAGGATATATTCGTGATTTGTATTTCCTTTGCAGAAAATACAAATAAACCTTTTGTTGTAGTGAAGCAAAGGAACACAAAAATAAACAATATTTGAGTGATATTTAGGGAAAGAATGTTATGGTTGTTATACAAAACTTTAAAATATTGAACCTTTGATTGCTTTTGCTGTTAAGAAGGGACTACATGCAACAAAAAAAATGTGAATATGATTTTTTATAATAGTCTTTTAGCGAAGTGGTTCTTAGGAAAAGGGAAGAAACACTATTTTATGTTAGGCTGGTTTTTCTTTACCCGCTATAAATATCTGGAAGTCTGGGAAGAAATGGAACTACGGATTCATGCCAGACAGTATTGGGAATGTTTTTCTTTAACCCTGATACCAGCACTTATTTTATCAATCCTGTTTTCATGGTGGTGGATGGTGTTGCCATTCGTGACTTATCACATACTTTATTGGTTTGAAAAGATCCTCCGTCCTCATTCTATCTTTAATTGGGAGGCGATAAAGCATAGTGGCGATACGCTTTATCTCAGGAAGAGAAAAGCGTATGCCTGGAAGAAATGGTACGGGAAGAAAGAATTGCCCGCATCCAGATGGAATGATTAAAACTTCACTTTAAATGCTTCTTTATCCAAAGCAGATGTCCATACTCGGTATCGTTGGAAGTCCAATGCTCATTAATGGGAGTAATCAGTGCTTCTTTCGGACAGTCTAGTACATTGTATACGATGTAGCTGGTTGTCGGAGGACATACATCATCGTTGAATCCCCATGTCATATAGGTATCTGCTTTGATTAATTTCGCAAAGTTCACAACATCATAATAGGCCATTGTCTTTATTTTTTCAGGAGTATCCATATCTACCGAATTCCTGAAGAAATGAGGATATCCGCCGGCACGTCCAGCTTTATAGCCTGCCATGTCACTTAATGCAGGATGATTGGCGACACAGGCTGTCACCCGTTGATCCAGTCCGGCAGTGATTAATGCCAAGGCTCCTCCCTGGCTACCTCCTTGTGCTATTACGTTTTTACCATCCCATTCAGGTAGGGAAGTCAGGAAATCAATAGCGCGTACACAGGCCAGATATACCCGTTTCATATAATAATTGTCGCGGCTGTCGAGTCCATTGGTTAAGTAGCCGTTCTCTCTGCCATTAAAAGCATTGCTGATTTCTTTGAATGCTTCGTCACTCATTTCCGGATGAAGGCCGTGTATCTCCATCTCAAAACGGATGCAGCCTTGCTCTGCATAATATTTGTGTCGCAGTGGTTCTTTGATTGTTTTGATTCCTGCTCCCGGAGGGCATAATATAACCGGAAATTTGCCCTCTTTCTTGGGATAGAACAAATATCCGTAGACGCATTGCCCGCGTTTGTTCAATTGCAATTTTACGAGATAACAATCTATTTTATCGGTTGAGTATTTTTCTACATGCTCTTTGGTGTACGTTAGAGGAAATTCTTTTTGTTCCGCTTTTGCTTTTTCCCAGAATTCATTGAAATCCGAAGGCATGGTAGTATATGGAAGAAGCTTTTCCGGCGAAAAACCGACTTTTACATGATGTGAGTAAGTCTTTCCATCTACGGTCGCTTTCAGCCGGCAATCACGGAATCCGGGTTCTTTCATTGTGCCGAGAGGAATTACGGCTTTGCCGTTTTTCAAAGTCACACTCCCTTTGGTGTCAGCGTTAGGCATCATGTCTCCTCCTATTTCATAGGTGACGGTTACGTTATCCCTGGGTATACCATATTTATAGAACTGTACTTCTACAGTTGCTTTTTCTCCTGTTTGATAGAGCCAGTCGGCATGGTTGGGAACTGTGACCCAAAGAACGTCACTTCTATAAGGGTAGTTTTCGGCTACGGCGGATAACAAAGTTAGTGACAATAGCCATACGGATAAAAGTAGTCTCTTCATGGTGTTATTCATTGTTTTTATGGATTTGAAATAGTAAGTTGTTTTAATTCTGTTGCAATATTACGCAAGATTCGGGAAAAGGAGGGTAGAAAAAATGTGATTTTAGATGGACTATTTGGTACTCTGACAAAAATAGCGGAAGTTTTTCACCCGGATGAAAAGCTTCCGCTATTGAACAGAAGAAAGGTTCTTCTTTTATCAGGATGGAACCTTTTATCTTAAGGCTTCCACCTCTTCCGGTGTCAATGGAATCTTTTTGCCTAATCGGCGGGCACCGGTTTCTGTAATCAGATAATCTTCTTCATTGCGGATACCGCCGAAGTTTTTATAAGTTTCCACTACATCATAGTTAATGAAATCAGTGAACTTCTTTTCTGCTTTCCACATATCGATCAATTCAGGAATAAAGTAAATACCCGGTTCTACGGTATGTACAAATCCCGGCTCCAATGGGATGGCGAGGCGTTGCGATTTGCGACCGAACTGTGTGCTCTTCGGCTGGCCGTTGTAACCTACCCATATCTCTCCCAGATTCTCCATATCATGTACATCCAATCCCATCATGTGACCTAATCCGTGTGGATAGAACAACGCATGGGCACCTTCGCGTACAGCATCCTCGGTATTTCCTTTCATCAATCCGAGCGTCTTCATGCCATCCACCATGACGCGGGCCGACAGTTCGTATACGTCCATATAAGGAATACCCGGGCGGAGAGCTTTTACAGATTCCAGGTGCATCGCATTCTGAATTTCGTATACTTCACGCTGACGGGTGGTGAACTTCTTATCGGCAGGAATGGTAGACGACATATCACCCGCATAACCGGATTCAACTTCTGCACCGGCGTCGATTAAGAACAAATCACCCGGCCTCACTTTATTTCCGTGATAATGGTTGTGCAGAGTCTGCCCGTTGATAGTGGCGATGGTGGCGAATGAAAGTTGGCAGTTGTTAGATTCGGCCACCCGGTTCATTTCAGCTACCACTTCATATTCATACATACCCGGACGAAGTACCTTCATGGCTGTAATATGCATATCGGCAGTAACATCGCAAGCCTTTTCTATCTCTGCGATTTCTTCTGCAGATTTATAGTTGCGTTGAGCGATCACGGCACGGATGAATGGAACAGAACCTTCCTGATGTGCGGGAGGAATACCCAGCCAGTCCATCAGCTTCAGCTTATGTTCGGGGCGGTAAGGAGGCAGATAGTGAACTGCTTTCCCTTTCTGCACACACTGATGGAGATAGCTTACAATGTCAGCAGACGGCATCAGATTTTTTACGCCTACACGTTCGCATTTTTCGTGCAATGTCGGTTGTGACCCCATCCATACGATTGCGTCGATAGACAACTCATCACCAAAGATGATTTCTTTGTCTTCATCTATATCGATAATAGCCGAAAGTCCGGCACATGAAAGTCCGAAATAATAAAGGAAAGTGGAATCCTGACGATAACGGAACGTGTTATCTTCGTAATTCAGTCCGCACTCGTCATTTCCGAGAAATAACAACACTCCGGAGCCTAAGTTCTTTTTCAGCAGGGCTCTCCGCTGCATATACGTTTCTTTGGCAAACATATGGTCCTAGTTTTTAAGTTCGTGCAACAAAGATAACGAATTTTGTGTTATAGGATTAAAAATTATCTCCCTAATCTGTGTAATCTCTCGTTAAAAAGTTACTTTTGTAGCGAGAAACAGTAGAAAGCAAAAACGAATATGGCACAAGGTTCCCGTCAAATACAATCTCAGGCGCAACAGCAGGTACAGACGCTCTCGCCCCAGCAGATTCTGGTCGTGAAACTGTTGGAGCTTCCCGCAGTAGAGCTGGAAGACCGTATCCATGCTGAACTGCTTGAAAATCCGGCACTTGAAGAAGGTAAAGAAGAGAATGCTACGGATGATGAATATTCTGATACCGACAATGCAGAGGATGGCATGGATAGCGATGCCAACGACTATGATTCTTTGAGTGACTATCTGACAGAAGACGATATTCCCGATTATAAATTGCAAGAGAACAACCGTTCGAAAGATGAACAGGCGGAGGATATTCCATTTTCCGACTCCACCTCTTTTTATGAAATCCTGAAAGAACAGTTGCGTGAACGTAACCTGACAGAGCACCAGTGTGACTTGGTGGAATATCTGATCGGTTCATTGGATGATGACGGATTGCTTCGCAAATCTTTGGAAAGTATCTGCGACGAACTGGCGATTTATGCCGGTATCGAATCGACCGAGGAGGAACTGGAAGAAGCATTGAGCATCTTACAGGACTTCGATCCGGCAGGTATCGGTGCGCGTAGTCTTCAGGAATGTCTGTTGATACAGATTTGCCGGAAAAAAGAAGAAGAGAAAACTCCCAGTCCTATCTTGAATCTGGAAGAAAGGATTATCAGAGAATGTTACGAAGAATTCACCCGTAAACATTGGGAGAAGATTATAAAGAAACTGGATATTGATGAAGAGACTTTCCGGGAAGCCATTACTGAAATAACCAAACTGAATCCACGTCCGGGTGCTTCTTTGGGAGAAGCAATCGGCAGGAATCTCCAACAAATAGTTCCCGACTTTATGGTGGAAACGTATGATGACGGAACCATCAATGTAAGCCTCAATAACCGCAATGTTCCCGAACTCCGTATGAGTCGTGATTTCACGGAAATGGTGGAGGAGCATACAAAAAACAGGGCCAACCAGTCTAAGGAATCTAAAGAAGCGATGATGTTTCTGAAACAGAAAATGGATGCGGCACAAGGATTTATCGATGCTGTCCGTCAGCGTCAGAATACCTTGATGACTACCATGCAGGCGATTATCGACCTGCAACGTCCTTTCTTTTTGGAAGGAGATGAATCGCTGTTGAAGCCGATGATTCTGAAAGACGTGGCGGAACGTACGGGATTGGATATTTCGACCATCTCCCGTGTGAGTAACAGTAAATATGTACAGACGAATTACGGTATCTATCCGCTCAAATACTTTTTCAGCGACGGATATACTACAGAGGATGGCGAAGAGATGTCTGTCCGTGAGATTCGTAAGATTCTGAAAGAGTGTATTGAAGGCGAGGACAAGAAGAAACCCCTGACCGATGATGAATTGGCGGATATATTGAAGGAGAAAGGGTATCCCATTGCCCGCAGGACAGTAGCCAAATACCGTCAACAGCTGAATATCCCCGTAGCACGACTGCGGAAATGAGAGTTTTTTAAGTATTAAGTATAAAGTATTAAGTATTAGTGCTGATGGACAGAGAGAGAGAACATATCATAGCGGATAAGACGATGTTGCAGGTGGCGAGAGTCACTTCGATGGTCTTTACTCCATTTTCTATTCCGTTTTTATCGTTTCTGGTGTTATTCCTGTTTTCTTATCTTCGTATCATGCCGATACAATATAAGTTGATAGTGTTGGGAATCGTTTACTGCTTCACCATACTGACACCTACTATTACCATTTTCCTGTTTCGTAAAATCAATGGATTCGCCCGTCAGGAGTTGAGTGAACGTAAGAAACGTTATGTGCCTATCCTGCTGACCATCATCTCGTATGTGTTCTGTCTGCTGATGATGCGCAAGCTGAATCTCCCGTGGTATATGACCGGTATCATTCTTGCTTCTCTGGTAGTGTCCATCATTTGCATTGCGGTAAACCTGAAATGGAAGTTGAGCGAACACATGGCAGGAATGGGCGGAGTGATCGGGGGATTGATTTCTTTCAGCGCCTTGTTCGGTTACAATCCGGTCGCATGGCTATGCCTGTTTATTTTGATTGCCGGTATATTAGGTTCTGCACGCATTGTGTTGGGGCATCACACGCTGGGTGAGGTTCTTTCCGGTTTTGCTGTCGGTCTGATATGTGCCCTTTTGGTACTTCATCCGGTGAGTAACATCTTATTTCGAGTATTTTTATTTTAAAACAGTATAAATCCTAAAAACTAATCATTATGAATTTTCCACAGAATTTGAAGTACACGAACGAACACGAATGGATTCGCGTTGAAGGAGACATTGCATACGTTGGTATCACCGATTATGCACAGGAACAATTGGGCGATATTGTGTTCGTAGATATCCCGACTGTTGGTGAAACGTTGGAAGCCGGTGAAACTTTCGGAACGATTGAAGTAGTGAAAACTATTTCCGATCTTTTCCTGCCTGTAGCAGGTGAGGTGCTCGAACAAAATGAAGCATTGGAAGAAAACCCGGAACTGGTAAATAAAGATCCCTATGGCGAAGGTTGGCTGATTAAAGTGAAACCGGCCGATGTAAAAGCGGTAGAAGATTTGCTGGATGCCGAAGCCTATAAAGCTGTGGTAAACGGATAATTCTTACCGTACTTAAATTGTAAATAGTAAATTGTAAAATAGTAAATTGAAATGACTCCAATTGTAAGTATTATCATGGGCAGCACGTCCGACCTTCCTGTTATGGAGAAGGCTGCACAGCTACTGAATGATATGCATGTACCGTTCGAAATGAACGCTCTTTCTGCTCACCGCACGCCAGAGGCTGTGGAAGAGTTTGCGAAGAATGCCCGCAACCGTGGCATTAAAGTAATTATCGCTGCTGCCGGAATGGCTGCCGCCCTTCCCGGTGTGATTGCGGCTAATACTACATTGCCGGTGATCGGAGTACCTGTAAAAGGTTCCGTGCTCGATGGTGTGGACGCACTTTATTCTATCATTCAGATGCCTCCGGGCATTCCTGTAGCAACGGTTGCCATTAACGGAGCGATGAATGCCGCTATCCTTGCCATCCAGATGCTGGCATTGAGCGATGAGAAACTGGCAGAAGCTTTTGCTGCTTACAAGGAAGGACTGAAAAAGAAAATCGTAAAAGCAAACGAAGAACTGAAAGAAGTGAAGTTTGAATATAAAACAAACTAATGTGATTTACGATTTGACAATTTACGATTTACGATTGAAATATCTTCGTGAATCGTTTATTGTCTGCACATTTGTTATACTCAAAGTGCTTTTAATCGTAAATCGTTAAATCGTAAATTAAAATGGTTGATCTATTCAATTATTTTCGAAGAGAGACCACAGAAGTAAATATTGGGGCTGTGCCGTTGGGCGGCCCCAATTCTATTCGTGTCCAGTCGATGACAAACACGTCTACGCAGGATACACAGGCTTGTGTGGAACAGGCGAAACGTATTGTTGATGCAGGTGGAGAGTATGTCCGCCTCACAACCCAGGGCATCAAAGAAGCCGAGAACCTGATGAACATTAATATCGGACTGCGTAGCCAGGGATATATGGTTCCGTTGGTTGCCGATGTGCATTTCAATCCGAAAGTGGCGGACGTGGCTGCTCAATATGCGGAAAAGGTGCGAATCAATCCGGGAAATTATGTAGATGCTGCGCGTACTTTTAAGAAACTGGAATATACAGACGAGGAGTATGCGCAGGAAATACAGAAAATCCATAACCGGTTTGTCCCGTTCCTGAATATCTGTAAAGAGAATCACACGGCTATCCGGATCGGAGTAAATCATGGCTCTCTGTCCGACCGTATCATGTCCCGTTATGGCGATACCCCCGCAGGAATGGTGGAGTCCTGCATGGAGTTTCTCCGTATCTGTGTAGAGGAAAACTTCACAGATGTGGTGATTTCCATCAAGGCCTCCAATACGGTGGTCATGGTAAAAACCGTCCGTCTGTTGGTAGACGTCATGGAGAAAGAAGGGATGGCTTTCCCGTTACACCTCGGAGTGACAGAAGCCGGAGACGGAGAGGATGGGCGTATCAAGTCCGCCCTTGGCATCGGTGCATTGTTGAGTGACGGATTGGGAGATACCATTCGGGTATCTTTGAGTGAAGCTCCTGAAGCTGAAATCCCGGTGGCCCGCAAATTGGTGGATTATGTTCTGTTGAGGCAGGACCATCCTTATATCCCGGGATTGGAAGCGCCGGAATTTAATTATTTGTCTCCCGAACGCCGCAAGACAAAAGCTGTCCGTAATATCGGAGGTGAATATGTGCCTGTGGTTATTGCCGACCGCATGGACGGGAAGACAGAGGTAAACCCGCAATTCACACCGGACTATATTTATGCCGGAAGAGCTTTGCCCGATCAACGGGAAGACGGAGTGGAATATATTCTTGATGCGGATGTATGGCAGGGAGAAGACGGAACTTGGCCTGCATTCAATCATGCACAGTTGCCGTTAATGGGAGAATGCAATGCGGAGCTTAAATTCCTGTTTATGCCCTACATGGCACAAACGGACGAAGTGATAGCCTGCCTGAAACATCATCCGGAAGTGGTGGTGGTTTCCCAAAGCAATCATCCGAACCGTTTGGGTGAGCACCGTGCACTGGTTCATCAACTAATGACGGAAGGTTTGCAAAATCCGGTTGTCTTCTTCCAGCATTATTCGGAAGATGATGCGGAGAATTTGCAGATAAAGTCCGCAGCCGATATGGGAGCCTTGATTTTTGACGGTCTTTGTGATGGCATCTTCCTGTTCAATCAGGGCAACTTGAGCCATGCCGTGGTCGATGCCACTGCTTTCGGAATCTTGCAGGCCGGACGTACCCGTACCTCCAAAACTGAATATATATCTTGTCCCGGTTGCGGCCGTACACTTTACGACTTGGAAAAGACCATTGCCCGTATCAAGGCAGCCACTTCACATTTGAAAGGGCTGAAGATCGGCATCATGGGATGCATCGTGAATGGTCCCGGTGAGATGGCAGATGCAGACTACGGCTATGTAGGAGCAGGACGGGGGAAAATCAGTCTCTATAAAGGTAAGGTGTGCGTAGAGAAAAATATTCCTGAAGAAGAGGCGGTGGAACGACTTCTGGAGTTTATCCGGACAGATCGGGAAGAAAACCAACAATGATATTATATTGGGCACGGAATGCAGGTGATGAGGTACTGATCTCATAGAAAACCTGTAATCCGTGCCTGACTAAGTACTACATATCTTCCAACGACAAACACATTGTTTCAATGGTATAACGAGGCAGTAGCTTTTTCTTCAAATGTTCAACTTTCTGTTCCAGCAACTCCGGCTTAAAGTTTTTACGTTGGCGTTTTACTTCAGCAACTACTGCTTTGTTTTTTTCAAGACAGAGTGCAACAATGTCTATCTCGTTTTGATTCCCTTTGGCTTCCCACCATGACCCGATAGCACGGAATTGATAACTTTCAGCGAATTTCTGTTTGAAGTAAAGTTCTAATATCTTTCCGCTGTAGGTTGGATAATCAGCTTCTATGATATTACGCAGCCCTACAAAGTTTTTAATTTCTATCAATGAACGGTTACGGTCGAAGTAATTGAACCAAAACCTAATAAAATTATCGCATATTTCATATCGGACAGTTGTTGAGCTTTCTTTAGCTAAAATGGGACGTTGGCGTATGATAATATTATAATCGTCTATCAAGCGTTTCAGATAGCCGCCTACGCTTTTTTCTCCTAGTGTTGCCTCAATTTCTGCTTGTGTATTTCTACCTCCGGCAATTGCACTTAAAATAGAAAAGTAGGTCCCGTAATTTTTCCCAAATTCTTCTATCAACAGATTTTTTCCTTCTTCGGTAAAGGGAGAATTGTCGCGAGCCATAAAATGGATCATGCTTTCCACGTGGAGCGTATGGTTGTCACAAAAAAGTTCCACGTATTTAGGTACCCCGCCAGTAAAAGTATAAAGTGCTAAAAGATCATCATTCGAATGTGCCGGGGCATATTCACACATGATTTCTTTCAGAACAGAGAGCTTGAATGCTGACAGCTTGATTATGTTATCAGCTCTTCCGAAGAGCGGCTCTTTATTGTCTTGGAAAATTCTCTGCATCAGAGAATAGATGGAACCACTGACGATCAAATTCATGTGTGAGGACTTCCGATATTGGTCCCAAATATTTTGCATATCGCTGAATATGGATTCATTAATAGTATAGAATTCCTGAAATTCATCAATAACCAGATTGAAAGTCCGTTGAGTCGAAAGCTGCATTAGGTATTGGAATAAGTTTCGGAAACTTCTGATTTCTGTCGGAACAAAGATTTGCAGGGCTTGTGCGATAAGTGGGATGAATTCTTCGCACAAGGTTGCCTCATTTTTACGTCCTATAAATAGATAGACAGTGGGAGTCTGTTCAACAGCTTTCATGATGAGGCTTGTCTTCCCAATTCTACGGCGACCGGTAACGACTGTCATTCTTGAACTTTCCTCAAATGCCAATTTCTGAATTCGTTTTAACTCTTTTAGTTCTTCTTCTCTATTATAAAACCTCATAGTCTGTGAATTGTATTAGTAACCGTGGTTACTGTAACCACGGTTACAAAGATATTTATTCTTAAGAGAACGGCAAACTTTTTCTTTCTTTTTATAAATTCTTTGCCCTTCCCTATTAAAAACTTTATGATTATCTCTATTGATTTATACCTGTTTTATTGTCAAACTGTCAGGATGATATTTAAGTATATGAATATCAGTATTATATCACCTGACAATAGATGCTGATAATAGGCTGACAATAAAATATATCTACTTTTACTGTCAGCCTGTTTTTATCTCTTATGCTACCTTTAATAACTTGATAAACAAAAGCTTTATGGGCACCTTTCGAAATAATGCCGCATTTTTATAACAGCTTTCCAAAGTGATATCCTTTCATTAATATACCTGTATAGTTCCGCTAACACGCCAGTATAGTTCTTCTAAAGTGTTAGTATTGTTCCACTAAAGCACCGGTATCTTTAGTTCGTCACAGCCGTGGTAACTTCTTCTCACGGCCGTGACAAATTCCTACCACAGCCGTGGGAAGATCTCGTCACGGCCGTGGGGAGTTAACAATACCGACACTTTAATGAAACAATACCTGCTTGGTAAGTGAAAGATACCGGCTATATAGCATTCATTTAATAGGGGCATACTCCTTTTATAAAGCGTATGTGTTTCTTATGTCGATGATATTGTTACTGTAGACAATGATAGTCTTCAGTAGTTTATAACATGGATCAAGCTGGGAATTAAGTCAGAGTATATCGACACATTGGAACGAATCCCATAATCTTGCCCCAAAGGGGTCAAAGAACAGGCTGACAATAAAAGTTCTAATTTTTTATTGTCAGCCTATTGTCATGGCTTATTGTCAGCATGTAAACCGATGATAATCATTATACTATCGGGAAAAAACTTTGGTTGACAATAAGAATCATTAATTTTATATGTAAATCTGATATCTGTCTTTCCAATAGTACACATCTTTACAAAAATAGAGGGGAACTCCTGGATGAATCCATTTGTTCCCCTTGCAGGTGTAGCTAGCCTCTGTCTCTTATATTTTTAAAGGCAAGTAGCAACATATAGATGTTACGTTTTCGACTTTGCAGTCGTTCAAGTGCCGCTCCACTCGAATTGACTTGCCTTTGTGATTATTACTAATTTGTTGTTTGTATCTATTGCCGCAAATTTATAGGCACAAAAAAAGCGGAGAGCATTTGCCTATCCGCCAGAGAGGGAGTCCAAGCCCTAAACACACAAACAGGAAACACTCCCCGCATATTGCAAGGAGCATCTATCTGCTTCTCTGTGTGTTTGGAATTTTGGACTTTTCTCTGGCACAGAAATCAGCTAAACGCTTTTTTTCTTAAAACAAACAATACAGTCGCGCTACGACTGATTGTGCAAAGATAACAATTAATTAAGTTATACAGTCTTTCATTCTTTGTTTTTTCTCTGTACGGAGTGTTTTTGTTCTATATCTCGTAAAATCGTTTGAAATAGTCCGGTTCCCTTGCTATGACTATACCTCATAAGATTCATATCGTTTATTTTTTATATTTTCACCAAATCTCTCGGAGTTATGCGAATTATTGTTATTTTTGCCTCACATAATTTCTAAACAATAATTAAATTATTTATTCGTATGAAAAAGGCCTTATTATTATTCGCTTTAGTAGCGATAAGTGCGGTGAGTATCAATGCTCAAGATAATCTGAAATGGGGTGTGATGGCAGGTATGAATGTTAGTAAATACACCATTACAGGTTTTGACAGCAGGATAGGTTTTCACGCGGGTGTTAAAGCAGAGTTGGGATTGTCTCAGGATGCGAATGGTAGTGGTGCCTATATGGACTTCGCTGCATTGCTTACATTGAAAGGTGCTAAAATTGATGGAGGATCACTTGCGAGCATAAAATTTAATCCATACTATTTAGAAGTACCGGTACGTGTCGGGTATAAATATGCTGTCAATGATGATTTTTCGTTATTTGGTAGTGTCGGTCCTTATATGGCTGTCGGTCTGTTTGGAAAAGCAAAATTGAAAGTGGACGGTGATATTGCAGATATTGCGGAATTAGGAGATAACTCCATGTCTGAAGATATATTTGGAGATGATGGTCTGAAACGATTCGATTTCGGTCTTGGACTGAAAGCCGGAGTTGAGTTCAGTAAGAAATATCAAATTGCCATAAGCTATGATTTCGGACTTGTTGAAGTGGCAAAAGATTTAGGAATGAAGAACAGAAACCTGATGATCTCATTGGGATATATGTTCTAAAACCGATTTTGCAACTTTGTTGCATGAATCATTTGCTACCTTTGCATCAACTAAATGATGAATGTTATGGGACATTGTAGTTGTGGCGCTCATTCATGCGCAGCAGAAAAAAAGGTTGATGCAAAGGTTTCGGTATTTCATGAATATGGGAAAGTGATATTCTCTCTCCTGCTTCTGGCAGGTGGAATAATTATGAATGCTCTCGATTTAGCATTCTTCCGTGAAGGATCTGTTGCTTTGATATGGTATATCGTGGCCTATCTTCCGGTAGGAATACCGGTGATGAAAGAAGCCTGGGAAAGTATCAGGGAAAAAGACTATTTCAGTGAGTTCACTCTAATGATTATAGCTACTTTGGGAGCTTTTTATATTGGTGAATATCCGGAAGGAGTAGCCGTGATGTTATTCTATACAGTAGGAGAACTGTTTCAGGATAAAGCGGTAGATAAGGCCAGGCGTAATATCGGAGCCTTATTGGACGTAAGACCCGAAAAAACATTAGTGTTCCGGGAAGGCAATCTTGTTATTGAAAGCCCTAAAAAGATAAAAGTCGGTGAAATCATAGAAATAAAGGCAGGCGGACGGGTACCATTGGACGGAGCCATGCAGAATGAAGTGGCTGCCTTTAATACAGCCGCATTAACGGGCGAAAGCGTTCCTCGTAATATTCGGAAAGGTGAAGAAGTACTTGCCGGAATGATTGTAACTGACAAGGTTATCCGGATCAAGGTAACGAGACCTTTTGATAAGAGTGCACTTGCCCGAATATTGGAACTTGTTCAGAATGCCTCCGAACGTAAGGCTCCGGCTGAATTGTTTATTCGTAAGTTTGCACGCATTTACACACCTATTGTTATAGTGCTTGCAGTATTAATTGTGTTGTGTCCATTTGTCTATTCACTTATTAATCCTCCATTTGTATTTGCATTTAATGACTGGCTATACAGGGCTTTGGTCTTTCTCGTGATTTCGTGTCCCTGTGCGTTGGTGGTTAGTATTCCGTTAGGCTACTTTGGGGGGATTGGAGCAGCATCCCGATTGGGTATTTTATTCAAGGGTGGTAATTATCTGGATGCTATCACCAAGATCAATACGGTGGTATTCGATAAAACAGGAACCCTGACAAAAGGAACCTTTGAAGTACAGGCTTGTAAAAGTGCAGGTGAGATTTCTGAAGAAGAATTAGTGAAACTGGTTGCTTCGGTAGAAAGTGATAGCACACATCCGATTGCCAAGGCTGTTGTGAATTATGCGAAAGAACAAAATATTGAATGTGTAGCTGTTACCGGTACGAAAGAATTTGCCGGCTATGGTCTGGAGGCGACGATAAACGGGACTACGGTTCTGGTCGGTAACTGCCGGTTACTTTCTAAGTTTGATATATCCTACCCGGAAGAACTGTTGGAAATAACGGATACCATCGTAGTCTGTGCCGTTGGAAACCGTTATGCAGGTTATCTGCTGTTGGCTGATGCCCTGAAAGAGGATGCAAAGGCAGCTATTGACAATTTAAAAGCTTTAAATATTGAAAACATCCAGATACTATCCGGTGATAAACAGAGTATTGTTACTAACTTTGCAGAGAAGCTCGGTATATCGGAAGCTTATGGCGACTTGTTGCCGGAAGGAAAAGTGAATCATCTGGAAGAATTGCGGCGGGATGAGGCAAACCGGATCGCGTTTGTCGGTGATGGAATGAACGACGCACCGGTGCTCGCTCTAAGTCATGTCGGCATTGCTATGGGAGGACTGGGTAGTGATGCGGCTATTGAAACAGCCGATGTCGTGATACAGACAGACCAACCGTCGAAAGTAGCCGAAGCTATCAAAGTTGGAAGGCTGACACGAAGAATCATTTGGCAGAATGTATCACTGGCATTTGGAGTGAAATTGCTTGTATTGATTTTGGGAGCCGGTGGAATCGCTACTCTTTGGGAAGCTGTCTTCGCAGATGTAGGCGTTGCGTTACTTGCCATAATGAACGCCGTCAGAATACAGAAAATGATAAAATAGGAGAAAGATGGAAGAAGATATTTATTTGGATAAACTGGTCAGAAGAGACATCAAGCCAACTGCAATAAGGCTTTTGGTGATAAAAGAGATGATGCAGGCAGAGCGTGCAGTGTCATTGCTCGATTTGGAAACGCTGCTCGATACAGTCGATAAATCGACCATATCCCGTACTATTGCTCTCTTCTTGTCTCACCACCTTATACATAGCATAGACGATGGAAGCGGCTCGTTGAAGTATGCCGTTTGCGACAACTCTTGCAATTGTGTGGTGCAGGATTTACATTCGCATTTTTATTGTGAGAAATGTCATCGTACATTCTGCCTGGAAGGCACCCATATCCCGGTGATTGATTTGCCTGAAGGATTTACTTTGCACAGCATTAATTATGTCCTTAAAGGGATTTGTCAGGAATGTTCTTCTCCAAGATGAAATATCCATAACCTTGCATGGTTACTGGAATTGAGGTCTTGAAAGATTTATAGACTCAATGTATGGGGAGGGTATGTGAGTAATTGGAATAAAAGCCGAAAAAGAGATGTTTTTTCTCTTTTTCGGCTTTTCGCTAATGTTGTTTGATTAGTCAATATTTGGATTCAATGCATGCCAGTCTTTAATGGCTGGGATAATCCCCATTTCAATCACTTCGTCACGAAGTTTGCATAAATGCTCGTAGCTCTTTTCCAATTCTTCCTGTTCGGCAGGAGTTCCGGCTACTTCTTTATAAGTGACGCCGTCTTTAGTAATTGAAGTTTCCATCGCCATCATGATATGGTCGAATTTGCCGTTAGAAACATACGTTCCGGCAGGCCAGCGGAAAGGTTGTCCACCCATAGCAGCGGCAATCATTTCGATAGAAAGATAAGCCGGGCTTTGGAAAGAAGAACGACCGCGCAGGTCGATAATATGCTTACCACCCTGGATGACACGTACTTTCAGTGCTTCCCAATCTGCCAGTGGAAGGCGGGTAGTGCCGATGAAATCGGTCAAAGGTTCTCCTTTTATTTTGGTTGTAGAGGCGAATACAGCCATTTGTTCACCATGACCACCATACGTACGGCAATTCTGAATGTCGGAAGCCGGGATATGGAAGAATTTCACCAGTTCGTTTTGCAGGCGGGTGCTGTCCAGGGCAGCCAGTGTAGAAACTTGAGAGGGTTTCAAACCTGAATACAACAAAGTTATCAGTCCGGTGATGTCCGCCGGATTAAAGATCACAACGATATGTTTTACGTTCGGGCAATATTGATGAACATCTTTACCGAATTGAGCGGCAATTTCTGCATTTCCCTTCAGCAAATCTTCACGGGTCATACCTGCTTTACGGGCAGCTCCACCGGAAGAGACAATGTAAGAAGCTCCTGTCAGTGCTTCTTTGATATCGGAAGTAAATGTAAGGTTGACACCTTCAAAACCGCAGTGATACAATTCTTCAGCTACTCCTTCCAGAGCCGGGGCAAATGGATCATACAGGCAAATATTCGGAGTGAGTTTCATCATCATGGCTGTTTGTGCCATATTGGAGCCGATCATTCCGGCAGCTCCTACAATCGTAAGTTTCTCGTTGGTTAGAAATTCCATAAGTTTATATGTTTAAAGGTGAATAATTTACTTTTTCTTTTTGTCGCTACAAAGTTAACATATTAGATAGCGGATTGTTCATTGCAAATAGTTTTGCCCGATAACGAAAAGTTATGGCTGACTGTTTGAGGGATCTATTCAAAATAGATTATCTTTGTGTTTTATTACAATAAATAGATAAGAATATGAGCATCGAATTAGGAAAGTTCAATCAGCTTGAAGTCGTGAAAGAAGTAGATTTCGGCGTATATCTCGATGGTGAGGAAGAAGGTGAGATTTTGTTGCCTACCCGTTATGTGCCTGAGGACTGTAAGATAGGAGATTTTTTGAATGTGTTTCTCTATCTGGATATGGATGAGAGATTGATTGCTACGACACTGACTCCGTTGGTGCAGGTAGGTCAGTTTGCTTGTCTGGAGGTCTCTTGGGTAAATCAATATGGAGCTTTTCTGAACTGGGGATTGATGAAAGACCTGTTCGTTCCATTCAGTGAGCAGAAGATGAAAATGCAGGTTGGGCGGAAATATGTGGTTCATGCGCATTTGGATGAAGAGAGTTATCGTATTGTGGCTTCAGCAAAGGTGGAACGTTATCTGTCGAAAGAAAAGCCGGAATATGCTCCGGAAGCAGAAGTGAATATCCTTATCTGGCAGAAGACGGATTTGGGCTTTAAAGCGATTATAGATAATAAGTATAGCGGTTTGCTGTATGAAAATGAAATATTCTGCCCGTTGGAAACAGGGATGGAGATGAAAGCTTTTGTGAAACAGGTGCGTGAAGATGGTAAGGTAGACCTGATTCTTCAGAAACCCGGTTTTGAAAAGATTGACGATTTTTCGAAAACGCTGCTCGACTATATCAAAGCGCATGGAGGACGAATCTACTTGAATGATAAAAGCCCTGCGGAAGATATTTATGATACGTTTGGTGTCAGCAAGAAAACCTTTAAGAAAGGAGTGGGCGACTTGTATAAGAAACGTCTGATTACCTTGCATGAGGATGGCATTGCTTTGGCGGATTCCTAAACAGAATAGGGATTTCCCTACATACGAATAGAGAGAATCATTGGGGTGGGGAGTTTCCTCACCCTATTTTTGTGCTATCAGATTAAAGATATAAATAATAAAAACTAGATAAGCTATGCGTAAGATTATAATAAGTTTCTGCATCCTGTTCGCTGCCCTCTCTTTACAAGCGCAGTCTGTTAACGGAATCCGTATCGATGGCGGGAATACTCCGATTCTTGTTTACTTGGGAGGGAACCAGATATGTTTACCCACTACTACCTGCTTTATAGCCAATTTAAATCCCGGACATTATACTGTTGAAGTGTTTGCCACCCGCTTTACCCGTGCGGGAGAGCGAGTATGGAAAGGAGAAAAATTATATAAAGATTTCGTTTATTTTGATGGGAGGGGAGTGAAAGAAATATGGGTGGACGGACGTGATAACATACGCCCGGAAAGACCCGGCCGTCCAGACCAGGGAGAACATCGTCCGGGATATGGTCACAACAGGGTGATGAACGATCAGCTCTTCCAAACGTTTTATAAAGAGATGAAGAATGAGCCTTTTAAAGATGATCGTATGAAGTTGCTCAATGCTGCATTGGCTGGTTCTGATTTCACATCTGCCCAATGTCTCCAACTGACCAAACTGTATACATTCGACGATGACCGGATGGAGATTATGAAGATCATGTATCCCCGGATTGTAGATAAGGAAGCTTTCTTTACGGTGATTAATACCCTGACATTTAGCTCCAGCAAGGAAAAGATGAAGGATTTTATGATAGGGTACGGTAAACGTTGATACTATTAACTAAAAACGATACGGTTATGAAAAAGATACATATTATGCTGTGTTTGGCGTTGGGAATATTGGTCAGTGGCTGTTTTACCAGCTATGTATCTACCAAACAGATGATGGGTATAAATCAGGGAATGACTCAATCGCAGGTAGAGTCCGTTTTAGGAAAACCTGATTTCCGGCGTTTTGACGGTGATATGGAAGAATGGGAATTCCATCGTGATAACGGTACGCCTGTACTTACTTCGGAACCTGTGACGATAATCGTTCAGTTTGTAAATAGAGAGGTGGTTAGTATGGATACGTTCAAAGGTTATGGCAGACCTTCACCGCATCCGGTCGTTATTCCTCCACCAGTCAGTAATACTGTTCAGGTCTTTCCCGACAATAATGAGCCGGTCAAGGAAATACGTTTAATGACTGATAGTGAGTTTAAAAGCTTCATAGATAAGCTGAAATTTACGATTCCGAGGGATGACCAAAAGGCGTTGATTAATAGTATGCTGGAAAACCATGATGTCAATTCAACTCAATGTGTGGCGATAGTAAAAGAATTTTCTTATACTCCCGATCAAGTGGAGGTGATGAAGAAGTTGTATCCGTATGTTAGGGATAAGCAGAATTTTAACAAGGTGATTGATATCTTATTCACTAACATATATAAAGACGAGGTGCACAAGTTTATCAGAGAATATCATCAGAATAATAAATGATAGGAGATTGAATTATGAAACGAATACTGTTTTTACTCTTTGCTGTCGGTCTGACTGCCAATATGACCGTAATGGCTGGAATGAGCACTAGCAAGGTACGTAAGGAGACGCGTTTTCTTACCGATAAGATGGCATATGAATTGAGCTTGAGTACACAGCAATATAATGATGCGTATGAGATTAATTACGACTTTATTTATTCTGTCCGTAATATCATGGATTACGTAGCACGTGGTTACGAATGGGCATTGGATGATTATTATGAAGCGCTGGATATCCGTAACGACGATCTTCGTTGGGTATTGAGTGATGCACAGTATCGCCGGTTCCTCGATGCCGAGTATTTCTATCGGCCGATCTACGTAACCGGAGGGAAATGGAGTTTCAGGGTTTATGTCAATTACCCGAATCGTAGTTTGTTTTATTTTGGTGTGCCTTACCATTACCGTACTTATTGTGGAGCACATTATCGTCCGCACTTTCACCATGTGAGTTATTATCGGGGCAGATATACTAATTTCAACCATTATTCTGCACCGCATCGGGTGAGAGATCAGCGAGTATTCCACTCGTATCGTCGTTCGGATTTCGGTTCTGTCCGGTTCCGTCCGAATACTTCCACTCGTCCGCATAATGCACCGACACGTCCGGGTAATTCTTCCCGTCCGGGTTCATCGACAACACGTCCTGGTACATCTCGCCCAAGTACCTCTACTCGCCCTGATGCTTCTACTCGCCCCGGAACGACAACAAGACCTGGTACGTCGACACGTCCCCGTCCGGAATCTGGAGCAGATCGGCCTTCGACTTCTGTCAGACCATCTACACCGTCCGGAAGTGGAAGACCTGGTAACAATGTTGCTCCTGATAAAAATGGGAATACGAATAGAGTAGAAAGTGATCGTAATTCTGGTCGTCGTCCGGAAACGGGTTCCGGTTCTTCAAGCTCTAATCGCAGACCAACAAGCGGAAGTTCAACTGGTTCCAGTTCCTCCAATCGTGAAAGTGGAAAAACAAGTAGCAGTTCGAGAGAAAGTTCAAGTAGACGAAACGATAGTAGTTCCTATAATAGAAATAACAGCTCTTCCAGTTCCAGCCGCGGTAGTTCCAGGCGTAGTAGCTCTAGTCGCAGTGATTCTGGTCGCAGTAGCGGTAGTACTACCAGTCGTAGCAGCAGTGCCACTTCTAACCGGAGTAGCGGTAGCTCGAGTTCTACTCGAAGCAGCGGTAGCTCTACCCGGAGCAATGTCTCTAGCGGACAAACAGAAAGACGCTCTTCTTCCGGAAGTACGAGAAGCAATAGCACTAAAAGCTCTTCCCGTTCCTCTGAAAGAAACAGCAGCAGTTCAAGAAGATAACCTATTCCTTTATTATTTATATCAATCTCATTACTCCTCAGCGGAAGGAGAACTAGACTCCGGGTTTTCACCGGCTAGACTATTCCGGGCAGCGCCCGTAACTTGGATATCGGGGCGGATACTATCCGCCTCGATTTCACTTATTATTCCTTTCTGTGCAAGCCGCTTGGCAATCAACTTATAATAGCCTTCCATATTTTCCTTTAACTGTCCGCCTTCTGCAAAAGAGCTGCGGAAATGCTTGGGCTTCGGGATAATGGAAGCCAGGAAAATACTTTCTTCCGTGTTCAGTTGTGAAGGGCGTTTATTGAAATAATAAATAGAAGCTTCCTGAATACCATAAACGAGCGGCCCCCATTCAACAATGTTCAGATATACTTCGTACATGCGTTCTTTAGAAGTTAATCTTTCATTCTCTATTAGCCATACAATCAATGCCTCTTCCAATTTACGTGCAAAGTTCTTATTACGGTTCAGGAATACATTCTTTACGAGTTGCATGGTGATCGTGCTTCCTCCACGTGCAAAGCGTTTCACTTGCAGGTCGTAAATCAATGCTTCCCGTAGGGCGTCGGGCAGGAAACCGCGATGGTAAAAGAATGCTCCGTCCTCACTTTGCATAACGGACATTCTTAGGATGGGGGAAATGCTATCCAATGGTGTAAAGTGTTCGCACGAAGGGCCAATAGGAAAAGTCCGCACCGGTATTCCGTTCTCATAAGCTGTATAAATGAACTCGTCGGACATTTTGGAGAGTGAAGTGGCCCCATAGCTTGTGATGCGGAAGTCTTTCTCTTTCAGTTCGGATTCCAGTTTGAGACTATCCAGTTGTGCAAAATCAATATCTAATAGAAAATGATAGGCTAGCTCGCCACTTGTCTTGATGCCTTCCAGATTGCTGAATAATCCTTTGGGGAGAGAGCTGAACAGATCATCTGCCGGAAACCAGGATTTGTTGACCGCAGCAGTGAAATGCCAGTTTCCTTTCTCTTTCTCGGCTCGCAAATAAGGACGAAACTGGAGTTTGTTGAAATCAACAATGGTCGTACTATCCAGCTCGAGTGAGTGCCCGCTTATGTTCATCTCGTAACAGAGTTGTCCACGATCGAGATGAATTACTTCAGGAGAGAGGGCTTTATGAAATACGTCAAGTCCGTTCACTCTCGCTTTTCCTTTGAGGAGCAGTTGATTGGATGCACGCTTATCTTTAGTCATATTATAAGATAGGGTGTCGAAAGTGACTTCTGCTCCAAAACGGCGGGTTATATAAGGTAGTGAGATTTTTCTTTTTTCTGGGGCAAAGAGAGATGCTTTTAATGTATAGTCTCTTCTGTTCAGTTCGCCTGCCGTTTCCCATAGTTGTTGAGGCAGTGTATCTTCTTTTATCTGAATGGTTGATTGGAAATGATTGTTCTCAATAATAAAAGAAGGAATGTTGACTGCAACGAAATTACTATCTTTACGTTCGGTTATATTGATTTGACTGAGTTGCCCGTTTTCAGGCAGGAAACCGTAAATGAGGTTTAATATCCGGTCAATACGGTTGGCATAGTCACTTTCTATGACAGGTTTGGGGGCTGCTTCTTGTTGCCGTTTAAAGAACAGGAAATCGTAGTTAGCTATGCTGTCATGCTTGATGAAGTTGATTGCCAGCCCGTTCATAAGTACATTCCGTACTTCGATTTCTCCTTTTAGCAATTCCCAAAAACTTAGTTTTACATTGACGGATTGTAATGTCAGGAGGGTATCCCGTTGGTTGGGAACAATAGAAAGTCCTTGTAAAGCCACTTCATTGCAGCCTTTCATTCGTAACTCCTGATAATGAATTTGCAAACCGTATGTTTGTTCGGCACGTGTAGTTCGTTTGTCAACGATATGGCATAAAATGACATTGCGGAATGCAAAGAGACAAATGAGGCTGGTAAGCAAGATACCGATCGATAGAATGATAATTCTTTTTTTGCTGGACGTTTCCATCTTCTTTTTCTTGATGTGATAATCGCTGCAAAGGTAGATAATAATTCGGGCAACAGGCGGAGTATTTTCCTCTTTTTTAGAGTTATATCCATCAGTAGAAAAAAGAAAATACGAAAAAATGGTTGGTTGTTCGCTTTTGAGCGTACAACTGTCCGTTTTCGTACACCGCTCTGTTTTGTGATTCCGTTGATTATTAGTTGGTTATCTTTTTGGCACGCTCGTTGCATCTCTATAGTCGCAAGCGGACAACGAAGAAAAATGAGAAAAACTTCAGAAGGTTGCAACCGTTTGAGACGCTTGATCCGTCTAATAAACAGAAGAATAAAAACAGAATGTTGAACAAATAAAAAATATACAATTATGAAGACTACAGTATTATTCAGAATGATCGTTTTAGTTGCTATGGTATTTGCAGGAATCGCTAATGCAACAGTGAAGGCACAGGGTAATAACTTCATTACTAATGAAGAAAAAGTAGATGATCTCGTAGTATCGAAAGTGATTTACAGACTCGATGGTTCTCTCTATCGCCACATGAAATATGATTTTACTTATGACGATCAGAAGAGAATATCCTCCAAAGAAGCTTTCAAATGGGATGCTTCTATTGAAAAATGGATACCGTACTTCAAGATTGATTATACTTATTCATCTAATGAAATCACTTTGGTATACGCACGTTGGAATGACTCTCACAGAGCTTACGACGCATCTGTTGAAAAGAGTGTTTATGAACTGAACGACGCTAATATGCCGGTTGCTTATATGAACTACAAATGGAATGATAAATGGATTGAAGAATCCGGTTCCAGCTGGGCTATGAATGTGTCTGTTCCGGCAACTAATGAAGCAACTCTGCTGACTGCCAGCAGATAAAAATAAATCGGAGTTGTGAAACTCCTTCTCTCTCTTTTAATTTAACTACATTAAAAACGGTGGATTTCCTTATGGGATAATCCACCGTTCTGTTTATCTGATGAACAGTTATGATTAGCTTTTGTAACTCTTCAATATTTATTTAACGAGTGGTAGATATTCTCCATAACCTTCCTCTTTCATTTTATCTTTCGGGATAAAACGAAGTGAAGCGCTATTGATGCAATAACGTAATCCACCTTTCTCTTTCGGCCCATCTGTGAATACGTGTCCCAAATGAGCATCTCCGGTTTTACTGCGTACTTCCGTACGTATCATGCCGTGCGAAGTATCTTTCTTTTCTGCGATCAGATCTTTTTGAATTGGTTGGGAAAAGCTTGGCCACCCGCAACCTGAATCGAACTTGTCAGTAGAAACAAACAGAGGTTCTCCGGTAGTAATATCTACATAAATGCCGGGACGATGCTCATTCCAGTATTCATTGTGGAAAGCTGGTTCGGTGGCATTCTTTTGGGTTACGGCATATTGTTCCGCCGACAATTCCTTACGAAGGGTTGCATCATCCGCTTTTTGATACGCTTTAGCTTTCGGCGCATTCGCTTTGCGTGCCATTTCGAATAAAGCAGGATTGATATGGCAGTATCCACCCGGATTTTTATCCAGATAGTCCTGGTGGTAAGTCTCTGCCGGATAGAAATTAGTCAATGGCTTTACTTCTAGGACAATAGGAGTTTTATATTGTGCGGATAATAATTGAATTGCCTGCTTGATGACAGGGAGATCTTCTTTATCTACATAATAAATTCCGGTTCTATACTGTGTTCCCCAGTCATTACCTTGCCGGTTGAGGCTGGTAGGATCTATTGTCTTGAAATATAGATCGAGCAGTAAATTCAAATCTACCGTTTTCGGATCATAAACCACCTTTACTGTTTCGGCAGCATTGGTTTTTCCGGAACAGACCTGTTCATAACTCGGATTGGCAACATTACTGTTGGCATATCCTACCTGAGTACTTTCTACTCCTCGAATTTGTTTCAGGAAATGTTCTGTTCCCCAGAAACATCCTCCCGCAAAATAGATTTCTGCTTGATTCTTCATTGGTTTAGCAACTCCTAAAAATATATTACTAATCATTATAATCACTATGACGATAAAATACTTCATATCCGTTAGTTCTTTCTATAATAACGAATGAACCAACGGATATGTTTTAAGGAACTACTATACTAAACTCAACTTTATTTCTTTTTTATTCAATGACCTGTCCTTTGTAGAAGTCCAGAATTTTAGTCCGGAACAGATACTCGTATTTAGATTGTAATTTATCAGAAAGAGCCTTGGTCATATTTAGTTTGGCTTCATTATATTCCACAAAGGTAGCTTTGCCATTATTAAACTTTTCGTTCATGAGTCGGAAAGACTCTTCGCTGGCTTTCACTGCCACTTCACTGGAATTGTATTTGCTTTCTGCAGCTAAAGCATTGTACCAAGCCTGCTGAATCTCTTTATAAAGAACCTTTTTGGCATTATCCAGTTTCAGATTCTGATTGAAGTGTTGTAAACGTGCTGTACGAACGCGGTTCCGAGTAGCGAACCGATTGAATAAAGGTACACTGAGACTAAAAGCAATGCTTTTGTTTCGATTCTCTCGCATTTGAGTGCCGAAATTATTTTTTAAATCAGAAGAGAATCCCGTTCCCCAATTTCCCCCTAGATTGAGTTGCGGATAGAAACCGCTTTGTGCAATACGGATACTTTTTTCACTCCCCAATAATCTGTATTGTGCTGCTTGAATCTCCGGTTTGTTGGTAACTGCATATTGGTAAATTTCATCTGGAGGCGTCAGCAGGGTAGTGACAAATGTGGTGTCAGCCTTCTGTATGGAGAGAAGGTGCGGATTACTTAATTCTAGTAGTTGGCTTAGGTCGAGGAGTGCTAGTTGGTAATCATTATCGGACTGCGTTACACTTAATTCGTCTTGAGCAACACGGGATTTCGCTTCCGCTACTTCTGAAGGCGAAGCTTTGCCTACTTCAAAAAGCCGGACGATTCGGTTGGACTGCTCTTTGCTGAGTTCAACCTGGTTGATTGCTACTTGTTTCAGTTCCTGAGTTAACAGAACTTTTAAATACGCAGAAGCAACCTGAATCGCTATATCTTCTTTCGCTTTCTCCAAATCGGCTGTGGCTGCTTTGAAATTTAGTTTGGCTAGTGCATATTGATTGGGTATCTCAAAACCAGTGAAAAGCGGAATTTCTGTCGAAAGAGATGCGTTAGTTCCATAATTATATGTGTTCTTATAAACTTGATATTGATTTCCATCTTTATCAGTCTCTGTCACACTGTTACGTCCCCAGCGCCAATTTTGTCCGGCAGAGCCGTTAAGGTTTGGCAAGCGTGCCCACTTGGCGGTACTTATATCAACGGCACTTTGTTCTACATTATTGGCAGATTGGCGAACGGTGATATTATGACTGATGGCGTAGTCAATACATTGACGTAGCGAATAGTTGTGTAACGGAACTTCAGATTCTTGAGCGGAGCAAGTGATTGCTCCCACAAGGCATATGATTGCTGTTTTTATTCTCATTGTTATAGGTCAAACTAAATTATTTATCTTTTTTCTCTGCACCACGTATTTTGTCCTGAACGGTTACCCCTTTCTTGATTTCTATCTTGATTCCATCACTCATACCGGCAGTCACCTGTGTACGCTGGAACTTTTGTTCGGGCACTGAATCTGTCATGATGTACACAAATGTAGAGTCACCACTAAATTCAACAGTGCTTTCGGGCACTGCCAAAACCTGATTGGCTCTTTGTAACACGATTTCCGCATTAGCCGAATATCCGGAACGAATCTGAACAGAATCCGGAATGGTAATCGCAGCCTTGATTTCAAACTGGTTGGCTCCATTGGTTTCCACCCCTTTCGGAGAGATATATTCCAGAATGGCGTTGAATGTCAGATTCTGTAAAGCTCCGATGGTCAGCTTGATCGGCATTTGTTCGTGGATACGTCCCACTTCTGTTTCATCAATATTACCACGGAAAATCATGTCGTTCATGTTGGCTACCGTAGCAATCGTGGTTCCATCATTGAACGTGTTACTCATAATCACGGAATTACCCGCTTTTACAGGTACGTCCAGAATTAACCCGTCAATGGTAGAGCGAATCATCGTGCTACTGAAGGAGGCACTGTTTTTGGTAATTCCTTCTTTTACGATTTCCAGATTGTCTTTGGCCGTCTGTCTCTCTTCGCGAGCCTGCTTCAAAGCCACTTCACTTTTCTCGTATTCCTCCCGGCTGATTAACTGACCGTCATACAACTTCTTCACACGGGCGAAATCCGTTTCTGCCTGTGTTGCATTAATTTCTGCCAGGCGCACACGACTTTCTGCAGAATTCAGTTGTCCGAGTTCAGGGATTACTTTTACTTTGGCAATAACTTCCCCTTTTCTTACGGCTTGTCCGGCTTCTTTATATACTTCGTCGATAATGCCCGAAATTTGCGGTTTGATTAAAATTTCGTCTCTCGGTTCCACCTTTCCGGTAGCTACTGTCGTTTTTTGGAGGTCAGTCATTTCCGGTCTTACTGTTTCGTAAGTGATTACCTTAGGCTTGGATTTCTGATAAAGGAATACGAATGTTCCGACAAGAATGATAGCAACGACTACCAATAATGTGATTTTCAGATACTTTTTCATGATTTTATTTATGATTTTATTATTTACGGTTGATGATTGTCTCTACGTCTCTAAACAACTGAACAACACCCGCTCTACAATGATTTCTCAATCGTAAATCGTAAATTGTCCAATCGTCCAATCTCCTTATTCATCCCGGATTGCTTCAATCGGTTTGATAGCCATGGCCCGGTAAGCAGGTGCCAGACCTGCCAACATGCCCAGTGCAATCAGAAGCGCACAAGTACCGATTGCCAGTCCGAAAGTAACTTGAAAACGGACATCCCCTCCGTCAGCATTTGCTCCCATCTCAACCAGTTGCAATACCATGACGGCAAAGGAAATTCCACACATTCCCGCAATGGTAGTAAGTACCATACTTTCCGATAGAATTTGCTGCAGGATATCTTTCGGTCGTGCGCCGATCGCCCGGCGGATACCGATTTCGGTGGTACGTTCTTTGACGGTCACCATCATAATATTGGATACGCCGATGGCACCTGCCAGCAAAGTTCCCAATCCTACCATCCAAACCAGTATGTTGATACCGATAAACAAGTTATCGACCATAGAGAACATGGCTTCGGCATTTAGGCACATGACAGCTTGTTTGTCATCCGGAGAGATATAATGTGCGGCTTTAATGACCTGTTCCATTTTGGGTTGTACTTCAGACACTTTGACTCCATGCTTCGCGGTGAAACAGATCACATCGATTTGTCCTCCCATGTTGTAAGTCTGCTGCATCGTAGTGAAAGGAAGAGTGACGGCTTCCGACGCCCGCCCCTGTATATTCATGTCCCCTTCGGAAGAAGACATGCCAATCACTTGATAATAAATGCCATCTACTCTTACATATTTGCCACACGGGTCTTCTCCCGGTTTGAAAAGACTTTCATAAATTCGTTTTCCAATGACACATACTTTGCGCGCTTCCTTTATATCCACCTCATTGATGAATCTGCCGTATGCCATTTCCTGCGATTCAATGTGGAGATAATCCGGATACAGCCCTTTCACGCTACAATCATATTTCTTATCTTCATATACGGCTTTGGAACCCCAACGGGCTACGGACGGAGTAATGATCTCCACCTCTTTCACTTGGGAACGAAGACGGTCGATGTCGGTAGATTCCAGATTCCACCATCTCCCTTTGCGGAAGCCTTTGTAAGCCTCACCCGTTCTTTGCGAGGCAAGGAAACCGGAATTGGTGGCAAATCCTTCAAAGTTCTTTTTCATCATGTCCTCCAATCCTTGTCCGCCGCCGATGAGGGCGACGAGCATGAAGATTCCCCAGAAAACACCGAATGCAGTCAGCAGGCTTCTCGTCTTATTTCTTGTAATGGTGATGAGGATTTCCTCACACGTATCCATGTCTATTCTCATAGTCTTAATCTGCTCTAAGTGCTTCGATTGGCCGGATGCTGACTGCTTTTCGGGCAGGGAATAATCCGGCTAACGTACCAGCTATTATTAATGTGAGTGTAGCCTGTATGGCGATTCTTATATCTACTGTCGGGTTCAGGAAAACAGTTTCCGTCCACATTCCGGTATCCATTGTCTGATTGCCGAAGGCACTGTTCATCCATTCGGTCACTCCGATACCGGCTACCATGCCGATGTATCCGAATATGGTGGTGATGGTGACACTCTCTACGATAATCAACCAGAGAATGGAAATAGGTTTGGCTCCCAAAGCCTTACGAATACCAAATTCGCGGGTACGTTCTTTTACGGTAATCAGCATAATGTTGGAAACTCCTACGATTCCGCTTAGCAATGTGAAGATACCGATTACCCAGATAGCAATACGTAGCATATTCGAGCCTTGCTGCTGTTGCAAATAGTTGGTAAAACGATTCCAGATCCAGATAGCGCTGTGGTCTGTCGGGTCAAACCGATGATTGGCTCCCAATACTTTGCGGTAATGGGCTTCAAAAGCCTCATTGGCCTCAATTGTTTCCAGATTTTTGGTAGTCATGACCAGGTTATTCAGCTTGTCTCCTTTGTTATAAATCGTTTGAAGAGTGGTAAAAGGAATGTATGCATCGCTGTCACCGCTATCTCCTTTATCATTGTAGAGACCTACTACCTGATAAACCACATTACCGGCATTGACAAACTGTCCGATTGGTTCGGTATGGGTTTTATCAAAAAGAATTTCTGCTGTCTTTTTATGGAGCACAATTACTTTCCGGCGCTCTTTAATATCAATCTCATTGATAAAACGTCCTTTGAAGAGTTTCACCACTTCTACCTCTGTATGGTTGGGATATACGCCGGAAAGGCTCAAACTGACGTATTCTTGCCCGAAGCTAAGATTTACATCTCCCTGCCATACGGTTGCTCCGGCCTTGATGACATGATTCGGGAAATAATGACTGGTAGCATCCATGTCTTTATTGTCCAGTTGCACCCGTCTTCCTTCTTTCAGTCCGTCGTATGATTTGCTGGTCCATCCCGGAAAAATCTTGATGGAGTTCATGGCACGTTCGGAAGCCGATTGCTCGAATGCGTGGATCAGTCCGTTGCCTGCACCTAGCAGGACGATAAGCATAAAGATTCCCCATGCCACGGCAAATCCTGTGAGAAAAGTCCTAAGCTTGTTACGTTTGATGGTACTATATATTTCTTGCCAGATGTCAATCATTTTTTTAAGTATTAAGTAATGAGTATTAAGTATTAAGTATTAGGCTGCGCTGTGGCCGCATGGAATTAATACTTAATACTTATTTCATAATCCCGTCTTTTCCGAAAGGAGAAGCGTCATGGTCGATATTATCTTCAATACGTTCGATGATTCCATCTTTGATATGTATAATCTTGTCTGTCTGGTTGGCGACTCCACTTTCGTGGGTGACAACGACAATCGTCATTCCCAGTTTATGAAGATCTTTCAGAATCTGCATTACTTCCACAGAAGTTTTACTGTCCAAAGCTCCTGTTGGCTCATCTGCCAGAATGATTTGTGGTTGAGTGATTAAAGCTCGCGCAATGGCTACACGTTGTTTCTGACCGCCACTCATTTCGTTCGGCATGTGATGTGCCCAGTCTTTTAAACCCAGGCGGTCGAGATATTCCAAGGCAAGCGCATTTCGTTTTTTGCGACTTATCCCCTGGTAAAATAAAGGAAGTGCTACATTCTCTACGGCATCTTTAAAGGAAATCAGATTGAATGACTGGAAGATAAATCCGATCATACGGTTCCGGTATTCGGCAGCTTTGGTTTCGCTCAAGTTCTTGATAAGTACGTTGTTCAGGTAATAATCTCCGGTATCGTAGTTGTCGAGGATTCCCAATATGTTGAGTAAAGTTGATTTCCCAGACCCGGATGCTCCCATGATAGAAACAAATTCTCCCTGTTCGATATTGAGATTGATACCTTTAAGTACATGGAGAGGCGCTCCGTTGTTGTAGGTCTTGTTGATATTCGTTAGTTGTATCACAATTTTCTTTATTTAGTTTCTGTTTTCTGATAATTTTCTACTATTAGACGTGCGAAAGATACGAAAAGTTGCAAACAGGTTGAACTTTTTTCAAAAAACATTTTGTAGACTCAATCTTCTTTACGTAATTTGTGTGCAGTAAACTTAATGATTAACTAACCCTTTTAAATAGAAGTATCATGAATTCAAACATGGAAAAACCCTACGTAGTAGGTATTGACATAGGCGGAACGAATACCGTCTTTGGAATTGTAGACGCACGCGGAACTATTATTGCCAGCAGTTCAATCAAAACATCCGGTTACCCTACAGTGGAAGAATACGCTGATGAAGTGTGTAAAAGTCTGCTTCCATTGATTATTGCTAATGGTGGTGTTGATAAAATCAGAGGTATCGGTATCGGTGCTCCGAATGGTAACTACTATACGGGAACGATTGAATTTGCTCCGAACCTGCCTTGGAAGGGAATTCTTCCGTTGGCAGCCATGTTTGAGGAAAGACTGGGTATTCCCACTGCTTTGACAAACGACGCAAACGCTGCTGCTATCGGTGAAATGACTTACGGTGCTGCCCGTGGTATGAAAGACTTTATCATGATTACACTGGGTACTGGTGTGGGTAGCGGTATCGTTATCAACGGTCAGATGGTGTATGGTCATGACGGTTTTGCTGGTGAATTGGGACACGTTATCGCCCGTCGCGATGGTCGTCTTTGCGGTTGCGGTCGTAAGGGATGTCTGGAAACCTACTGCTCGGCTACCGGTGTAGCTCGTACAGCCCGCGAATTCCTTGCTGCCCGTACGGATGCTAGCTTGCTTCGTAACATTCCTGCAGAAAACATCACTTCAAAAGATGTGTATGATGCAGCTGTACAAGGTGATAAACTGGCACAGGAAATCTTTAGCTTTACAGGTAACATCTTGGGTGAAGCACTGGCAGATGCTATTGCATTCTCCAGTCCTGAAGCAATTGTATTGTTTGGTGGTTTGGCTAAGTCCGGTGACTATATCATGAAACCAATTCAGAAATCAATTGATGATAATATCCTGAATATCTATAAAGGCAAGACTAAATTGCTCGTTTCCGAATTGAAGGATTCTGATGCTGCTGTACTGGGTGCCAGTGCATTGGCTTGGGAACTGAAAGATTTGAAAGAATAACATTTCATTATTATAATAGAGGTAATGAAGCCTCGGGAGTTTATGACTTTCGGGGCTTTGTTTTATTTAGTCCTTTCTGACGTGTACGGCTTATTCAGACAAAGGGTTATTCTCACCGTAGTGAGAAAATATTCTCATACCTATGAGAAATTATTCTCATTGCAATGAGTATTTTTTCTCATAGGCATGAGAATGTTTGAGAAAATGCACAATAAAAAAGGGAACCTCATAATGAAGTTCCCTTTTTTATTTCGAATCGAAAAGTTCGGCTTATCCGTTAACTCTTTTTTCTTTGATTCTAGCTTTCTTACCAGTAAGAGCACGCAGGTAGTACAATTTAGCGCGACGAACTTTACCTACCTTGTTCACTTCGATGCTATCGATAGCCGGTGATTCGATTGGGAAAATTCTTTCTACGCCTACAGTTCCTGACATTTTACGTACAGTAAAACGTTTTTTGTCTCCGTGACCGGCGATTTTGATAACAACACCACGGTACAACTGTACACGTTCTTTGTTACCTTCAATAATACGATATGCTACTGTTACAGTGTCTCCTGCTTTGAAGCTCGGGTGCTGTTTTCCGGTAGCAAATGCTTCTTCTGCAATTTTAATTAAATCCATTGTTGTTATTATTAAATTGTTTCATCGTTACAACGCAACATACCAAGTATCTCTTCTCTTGACAGCGATTGCGCGAAAGCGGTGCAAAGTAACGAATTATTTGCCAGATAGCCAAATGTTTTTGTATATTTGTAGCATATCTAAAAATAGCGAACATGAAACAGACTTATGCAAAGTATCTGATGGTGGCAGCGTTGACAGGAGGCTTCCTGTTTACTTCCTGCCGGACCGCACGCGAGACTACGGCTCAGTACGAAGTAACTAAAGTAGAGGGTAGCATGATAACGATTGATTCCGTTTGGGACACCCATCCCAACGCGAAAGCTGCCGAAATATTAAAGCCTTATAAGGAAAAGGTGGACGCGATGATGTATGAAGTCATCGGTACCAGTGCGATGAAAATGGAAAAAGGAGCTCCTGAAAGCTTGCTTTCCAACCTTGTTGCAGGTGTTTTACAACAAGCGGCGGTTCAGGTGTTGGGGAAACCTGCCGATATGGGATTGGTAAACATGGGCGGCTTGCGAAATATTTTGCCTGCAGGAGATATCACAGTGGGAGATGTTTTTGAAATTCTTCCTTTTGAGAACTCCCTTTGCGTGCTGACTATGAAAGGGACGGACTTGAGACGTCTTTTTGAAGCGATTGCATCTTTACATGGGGAAGGAGTGAGCGGTATCCGCCTTGAAATTACCAAAGATGGAAAGTTGCTGAACGCCTTTGTCGGTGAAAAGCCACTAAAGGATGACCTGCTTTACACGGTGGCTACTATCGACTATCTGGCAGATGGAAACGGACGGATGGATGCTTTTCTGCAGGCAGAAAAGAGAGTATGCCCTGAAAATGCAACCTTGCGCGGACTATTTCTTGATTATGTACGCAAACAGACTGCCGAAGGCAAAGCGGTTACCTCCAAACTGGATGGACGTATTACCATAAAATAAAAAGGAGAATCTAAAAATATATTGAATATGAAAAGATTTCAGATATTATTCCTGTTATGTCTTGCATTGGGCTTTACTTTCTCAATCTTTGCGCAAGATAAGGATACCAAAGAAGTGATTATTTTACAAACAAGCGATGTGCATAGCCGTATCGAACCTGTCAACCAGAAGGGGGACGAATACTATAACAAAGGCGGTTTTCTTCGTAGGGCTGCTTTTCTCGAACAATTCCGCAAGGAGCATAAGAATGTGCTGCTTTTCGACTGCGGAGATATTTCGCAGGGAACACCTTATTATAATATGTTCCGCGGAGAAGTGGAAGTTAAACTAATGAATGAAATGGGTTATGATGCTATGACTATCGGTAACCATGAGTTTGATTTCGATGTGGATAATATGGAACGCATTTTCAAGATGGCTAATTTCCCGGTTGTTTGTGCCAACTATAATCTGGATGCTACGGTATTGAAAGATATAGTTAAACCCTACGTCGTTCTTGAGAAATATGGTTTGAGAATTGGTGTGTTTGGCCTTGGAACCCAACCGGAAGGGATGATCCAGGCTAATAAATGCGAAGGAGTCGTTTATGAAGATCCTATCCGTGTATCCAACGAAATAGCTGCTTTGTTGAAAGACGAAGAAGGTTGTGATTTGGTAGTATGCCTGTCTCATCTGGGCATTCAAATGGATGAACATCTGGTTGCCGGAACACGCAATATCGACGTGATTCTGGGCGGGCACTCTCATACATTTATGAAAGGCCCCAAAACATACTTGAATATGGACGGAAAAGAGGTGCCTGTTATGCACACGGGAAAAAATGGTGTTCGTGTAGGCCGTCTCGATTTGACTTTGAAACATAAATGAAGATAATCCCCTCAATAGTAACGCTTTTATTCCTTATTGCGGCCGGCACGGTTTCAAGTCCGGCGCAGAATGCTACAACCGTTGAACCTCTGCTGGTATATAAAGCCCTTCAGGACAAGGACTGCCGGCACTGGGTTGATTCGGTTATGGATAAGCTTTCCTTTAAAGAAAAGGTAGGGCAGTTGTTCATCTATACCATTGCCCCGGTAGATACCAAACGAAATCTGGAACTGTTGCGCGAAGTCATCGACACCTATAAAGTGGGCGGACTTCTCTTTTCCGGTGGGAAGATGCAAAATCAGGTTGAACTGACAAACCGGGCGCAACGGCAGGCTAAAGTCCCTTTGATGATTACCTTTGATGGAGAATGGGGACTGGCCATGCGTTTGCGTGGTATGCCTGTTTTTCCACGGAATATGGTATTGGGATGTATCCGTGACAACAAGCTGCTCTATGAATACGGGCGTGAAGTTGCCCGTCAATGCCGGCAGATTGGAGTACAGGTCAACTTTGCTCCGGTGGCGGACGTGAATATAAATCCTAAAAATCCCGTTATCAATACCCGTTCTTTTGGAGAAGATCCGATACAGGTGGCTGACAAGGTAATCGCTTATGCTTCCGGTTTGGAAAGCGGAGGGGTTTTATCTGTGTGCAAACACTTTCCCGGACATGGAGATACCGATGTCGATTCGCATAAGGCGCTTCCGGTACTTCCTTTCACTCGTGAACGTCTGGACAGTGTGGAACTTTATCCATTTAAAGAAGCCATCCGTGCCGGATTGGGCGGTATGATGGTAGGACATTTGCAAGTTCCGGTGATAGAACCGATTGGTGGACTTCCGTCTTCCTTGTCCCGCAATGTCGTATACGATTTGCTGACAGATGAACTGGCGTTCAAAGGACTGATATTTACGGATGCGCTTGCCATGAAAGGAGTGGCGGGAAATGGAAATGTCAGTTTGCAGGCTTTGAAAGCAGGTAATGACATGGTATTGTCTCCCCGAAACTTGAAGGAAGAGATACCGGCCGTATTGGAAGCCATTGAAAAAGGGGAGTTGACCCGCGAAGATATTGAAAGCAAATGCCGCAAGGTCTTGACTTATAAATATGTGTTGGGACTCAAGAAAAAGTCGTATGTACAATTATCCGGTCTGGAACAACGCATTAACAGTCCGCAGACACGTGACCTAGTTCGCCGATTGAACTTAGCGGCAGTAACCGTTTTGAACAATAAGAATCATATTCTCCCCCTGCATACAGACAAAGAACAGAAGATTGCATTGCTCGAAGTGGGAGATCCCGGAGAAACTAATGCGTTGGCGAAACAACTTTCCCGCTATACATCTTTGGCTCGTTTTTCCCTTCGTGCCAATCAGACGGAAGAGGAAAATCAGCGGTTACGTGATTCTCTGTCTACCTATAAACGGATCATTGTAGCCGTCAGCGAACAGCGGCTGGCTCCTTATCAGCCTTTCTTTGCGAAGTTTGTTCCCGAAAGCCCGGCCATTTATCTGTTTTTTACTCCCGGGAAGATGATGTTGCAGATTCAGCGGGCGGTGGCTCATGCTTCGGCAGTTGTGCTGGGACATAGTTATAATAGTGATGTACAGCGGCAGGTAGCAGATGTGTTATTTGCCAAGGCATCTGCAGACGGGCAGCTGTCGGCAAGTTTGGGAGAGCTGTTCCCGGCGGGAGCAGGAGTGACCATTACTCCCAAAACACCGTTGCATTTCGTTCCGGAAGAATACGGGCTTTCCTCTGTTCATCTTAAACGGATTGATTCCATTGCATTGGATGGTATTCGTCAGGGAGCCTATCCCGGTTGCCAGGTGGTGGTGCTGAAAAACGGTCATATTATGTTCGACAAGGCTTTCGGTACTTATACGGGCAAAGGAAGTTCTCGTGTCGAATCTACGAGTATTTACGATTTGGCTTCCCTTTCAAAAACGACGGGTACTTTGCTTGCCATTATGAAACTCTATGATAAGGGACGTTTTAATCTGACAGATAAGATTTCGGATCATTTGCCGTTCTTGCAACGTACTGATAAGAAAGATATAACGATTCAGGAAATTCTGTATCATCAATCCGGTTTACCCTCCTGGATTCCTTTCTACCAGGAAGCTATTGACAAGGATAGCTATGATGGAAGGTTATTCAGTGCACGAAAAGATGCACACCATCCGTTACAGTTGGGGACCACCTCATGGGCGAATCCGAAATTCAAGTTCAAAAGTGAATATGTCTCTTCCGTTAAAACCGGTGATTATATTGTTCAGATCTGTGACAGCTTGTGGTTAAACCGTTCTTTCCGGAAGGTGATAGAAGAGAAAATAGCAGAAGCTCCGTTAAAGCAGAAACGCTATGTATATAGTGATGTAGGATTTATACTCTTGGGAATGTTGGTGGAACAATTGGCCGGTATGCCTATGGAAGTCTATTTGCAACGTGAGTTTTATGAACCGATGGGGTTGGAGCATACTGGTTATTTGCCTTTACGCCGTTTTGCCAAGTCGGAAATTGTTCCTTCTAATAAAGACCGTTTCTTGCGTAAAGAAATTTTGCAGGGATTTGTGCATGATGAGGCTTCCGCTTTCTTTGGCGGATTGGCCGGAAATGCCGGACTTTTCTCTACTGCCCGTGATGTAGCCCGCGTTTATCAGATGTTGCTGAATGGAGGGGAAATAGATGGTCAACGTTATCTAAGTAAGGAAACCTGTCAGTTGTTTACTACTGAAACATCGAAGATCAGCCGGCGTGGTTTAGGCTTTGACAAGCCCGATGCAGATGATCCGAAGAAAGGGAATTGTGCTCCTGCCGCACCTGCCGAAGTGTATGGTCATACCGGATTTACCGGTACATGTGCATGGGTGGACCCGGTGAATGAACTGGTTTATGTATTCCTTAGCAACCGGATTTATCCGGACGTAACGAACCGCAAATTGAACCAGCTGCACATTCGTGAGCGAATACAGGGAGCTATTTATGATGCGATGAAGAAAAAATAAAAAAAGAAAGGTAAAAGGTGCCTATATTAAAAGCTACCTTTTACCTTTTTTATTATTAACGTAATATTCTGATAGTTGCAGTTCTTTTTAGAACGATACACCCAAGCGGAAACCGAAGTTACTCAATCCGTCTACACTGTAATGCAGTACGTCAGCCTTGTTGGTACCATAGCTGTAGTACAAAGCAAAGTGCAAGCCCGGTCCGTAAACCCATGGGAATACATTGATACCTACTTCAGGAGAAGCGTAGAATCCCCAGCTGTTTTCTCTTGCTTCCAGCATATTGAAGTTAGAGCGGACTTTTGCATATTCAGCACCTAATTTAGCACTGACATAAGGTTGGAAAGACCCGCCACGATTCCACTGGTAACGTGCAGCAGCACCGAAAGGCAATTGGAAAATAGTATGCTGTTGGTCGGTAGTAACTTCACCGGCACCCATTTGGAAGGTTTCGCGGCCTACATATTCGTGGTTGCTGTGATAGTTCAGGAAAAGACCCAAGCCAATGTTAGGAGTAACGAAATAACCACCTTCGAAGTTCATACCCCAACCGCTTGCTTTATCTGCAAAGTGATTACTTAATGGAGCGTTGAACTGCCAGTCTATATTCGCATATCCGTTGTCTGATAACTGTGCCTTAGCCGGCATAGCGAAGGCGATGGCAATAGCCGCCAAGGCTACTACCTTGAAGTATATATTTTTTCTTGTTTTCATAACAGTTGTAGTTGTTTATTTGTTAGTAAGATAAGGTGACTGAGTGAATGATTGGTTGACAGCTTCTACTGCGAGAGTGCGGTTGATAGCTTTGGAACCAGTCTCAAATCCGGTCAGATAACTTGTCCATACAACAGGCAGTTTTTTACTGTCCCCTTGTTCAGCTTTCAAGTTCACCATTTCTGTCAGGAAGGAGTTAGTACTATAACTGTAAGTTACAGCGTACGGGTAGTACCATCCGCCACCCCAGTTGCCACCCCAGTAGCCAGGTCCCCAGTATCCGGGATAACCCCACCACCATTCAGGTTGTGCGTAGCTGGTGAAATAATAAGTACTTGCGATGTAGCTCACTTGGATACCAAGATCTGCACTTTCCTGGTCGGCTGCCGCTTCGTAACCTCTAGCTTCCATATTGTCTGTATAAGCAGCCAGAATTTGTTCTGCGCCTTCGCCTTCGAGATATTCCGGTTCTTTACTGTCACTAATCACCAGAATCTGGGGTGCCAGATAGAATGTAGGAACTTTGAAATCGGCTTTCTTGTCGTAGTTAGTGTATACCAGATAATTGTCATCCAGCTTACCCATGTCCGGGTCTTTTTCACATGAAGCGAGTGCAAAGACCGCCAATAAAATAGGAATTAATTTCTTCATATCTTTTATAATGTTTAGGTTATATAAAAATCGCGCCCAGGTACCTTGGGCTTTTGATAGAAACAACAAGAAAGGTGGAAAAAGGTTCAGATGGAAATTTCTTTTGCCGGAAAATTAACATATATCTTTTGCCCTGTTTAAAGAAAAACGGTGAGCACTCTGCCCCATTATCAGGGAGTTTGCTCACCGTTCATTATTTACAGATAATTGTTTGAAAATCCGTTTATTTAAACAGGGGTTTAAGTAGATCGGGTATCTCTACCTTATCAAGTTCCAGTTCATTTACTCGTTGCTTGCCCGTATGGGTCAGGTGGAAGTACATCTGTCTCCGGTCTTCACTTCCGAGCGACCGGATGATCAGCCCTTTTTCCTCCAGTATTCGCAGCATTTTGGATGTGTGTGAGGGGCTTAGCTCGGTTTGCTTGGACAGGTTGGTAGCCGTCACTTTCTCCGATGCCTCTTTGAGGGCACACAATATCATTGCTTCATTTAGCGTTATCTGGTACATTTTTTCAAATGCTGTTTCAAAGTTTCCCATTGCTTTGAATACATCACGCATTGCACATATTGTTTTCATACCTTATTTGAATATTTTATTAGTTCATTTTTTAAATAAATAGATTAACGTTTGCGTTATCCGCCCGTTCCATATACGTTGCTACGCCGCCAATGGTCACCTCATCCAGGAGCTCTTCTTGTTTTACTCCCATCACATCCATTGACATCTGGCAAGCGATAAATTCCACACCGTTTTCCAAAGCTTGCCGGCGCAAAGATTCCAGTGAATCAATCCCTTTCTTGTTCATGATATACCGCATCATTTTTCCGCCCATTCCACCCATGCTCATCTTAGAAAGTTTCAGTTTCTTGGAGCTGGAAGGCAGCATCATACCAAACATTTTTCCGAAAATATCCTTTTCGGTTTCCGGTTTGTGCAACTTCTTGATAACGTTCAGTCCCCAGAAAGTAAAGAAGATGGTGACTTTTTGTCCTGTAGCCGCTGCGCCGTTTGCCAGTACAAAAGTAGCCAAGGCTTTATCCAAATCATCACTGAACATGATGAAGGTTTTTCCTTTGCCCTCACATGAAGTAACAATATTGCACGATTTTGGTTCTCCTTTTTCTATGACAACAATAGATTTTCCTCCGGAGGTATCTTTCGAAATCAGTTGATTACCCGTCGAACTGCACCATGCGGCGGCGTCGCGCGGAAAACCGGGATCGGTAGAGGTGATTTCCACCCGTTCGCCTGAAACCAGTGTATCCATTGTTTTCTTCATTTTCAGAATCGGACCGGGACATTGTAACCCGCAGGCATCCACCCGGACTGTTTTGGCGGGGGTAGCGGAAACATCAGTTGCAGCAGTAGTGACGGGAGCTGTAGAAACGTTGGGCTGACTGGCTTGGGAAGAAGTTTCCTGCTGTATGGGTGATTCGTCTGTTTCATTTCCATTTTCTTCCCGTATGATGATGGGAGCAGTGGCAGCCCGATAAGTCTTTAACCCTCCCGAGAGATTACGTACCTTGTCAAATCCGTGTTGTGTCAGTATACGGTAAGCAAGATAGCCCCGTAGCCCCACCGCACAGAATGTATAAATCATTTTATCTTTCGGCAATTCTGCCAACCGGTCGCGAAGTTCATCCAACGGAATATTCACGGCACCCGGTAAGCTACCCAATGAAAATTCATCCGGGGTGCGGACATCCAGCAGGAATTTATTTTCCATTTCAATGTCCCGCAGTTCTCTCCAGTATACAGGATTGGTTCTACCTGTGATTATGTCTTCAGCTACATATCCTGCCAGTGCTACCGGATCTTTGGCCGAAGAGAACGGAGGAGCATACGCTTGTTCAACTTTCATCAAATCGTAGATTGTTCCTTCGTGCTTGATGACAAGTGCGAGTTCGTCAATCCGTTTGTCCACCCCATCGTAACCGACGATTTGTCCGCCATACAATCTTCCTGTCTTTTTATCGAAAGTGATTTTAATGCTCATCGGCATGGCATCCGGATAGTAGCCGGCATGGGAAGCGGGATGAATGGTAGACGACATATAGTCTATCTCTTCCTGACGCAGACGCTTGCCGGGTAAGCCGGTTGAAGCAACGGTCATGTCGAAAACCTTTGCGATTGAAGTACCGATAGAGCCTTCGTAAGGAATCTTTGCTCCGAGGACATTGTCCGCAACGATACGTCCCTGACGGTTGGCAGGTCCGGCGAGATAGTTGAGCCAGGGTTTGCCGGTGATCGGGTGGCGGAACTCGATCGCGTCACCGATAGCATAAATAGACTCGTCAGAGGTTTGCAGGTAATCGTTTACGGCGATACCTCCTGCAGGGCCGATAGTCAGTTCGGCAGCCCGTGCCAGATTAGTTTCCGGGCGGACGCCGATAGATAGAATAACGATGTCGGCAGAAATTGACTGGCCATTCTTGAAAGTTACTTTCAATCCTCTTCCATCCCGGCTAAAAGAGGCGACAGCTTGTTCCAAGTAGAGGTTTACTCCTTTATCCATCAGATGTTGGTGAACAAGTGATGCCATCGAAAAGTCGATAGGGGCCATCACTTGATTGCCCATTTCCACAATCGATACTTTCGCTCCCTGTGCCTGTAAGTTTTCCGCCATTTCAAGGCCGATAAATCCGGCTCCTACGACAACAGCTTTTCGTGGGGCGTGGTTCTTGATATATTCTTTGATCCGATCTGTGTCGGTGACATTCCTTAGTGTGAAGATTCCACTTAGGTCGATTCCGGGAAGAGGGGGGCGTACCGGAGAGGCTCCGGTAGATATGACTAACTTATCATAGCTCTCTTCATAAGTATCTTCACTGCTTTGGCGGACAGTCACTGTCTTTCTTTTCCGGTCAATGAAAATCACTTCATTTTCTGTGCGTACATCTACGCGGAAGCGTGTAGAAAAGGCTTCGGGTGTTTGCACGAACAATTTATCCCGTTCCTCTATCACTCCTCCTATATAATAGGGTAGGCCACAATTGGCATATGATATGTACTTTCCTTTTTCTAAAAGGACAATTTCAGCTGTTTCATCTACTCGTCTGATTCGGGCAGCAGTGGTGGCTCCTCCTGCAACTCCCCCAATAATAATTATTTTCATCTGTTTATAGCGTAAATAGTTTCCTGCGGAAATAACAAACTGTGTCGAAGAAATGTTCATGGATTCAGATAAAAAAACTATATTTGCGCACCCTGTTTTTCATTCTTCTATTTAATGTAGATAAATTGTATGAGTAAAATTCTTATTATTGACGATGAAGTCCAGATTCGCAGTCTTTTAGCTCGTATGCTGGAACTTGAGGGCTATGAAGTGTGTCAGGCAGGTGATTGCAAAGCTGCCATCAAACAACTGGAAATTCAATCGCCCGACGTAGCTTTATGCGATGTTTTTCTTCCTGATGGAAACGGAGTGGATCTGGTGTTGAACATCAAGAAAATAGCTCCCAATGTAGAGGTGATTCTTCTTACTGCTCACGGCAATATTCCCGACGGGGTGCAGGCTATTAAAAACGGTGCATTTGATTATATAACAAAAGGAGATGATAATAACAAGATTATCCCTTTAATCAGCCGTGCCGTGGAGAAAGCAAAGATGAATGTCCGTTTGGAAAAACTGGAAAAGAAAGTCGGGCAGATGTACTCGTTCGATTCTATTCTGGGTGAGTCAAAGGTGTTGAAAGAGGCTGTATCTCTGGCGCAGAAGGTATCTGTGACAGATGTTCCCGTATTACTGACGGGGGAAACAGGAACAGGAAAGGAAGTTTTTGCGCAAGCTATACATTATAGTAGTAAACGGAGCAAACAGAATTTTGTGGCAGTCAACTGTTCGTCTTTCAGCAAAGAATTGCTCGAAAGCGAGATGTTCGGACATAAGGCTGGCTCGTTTACCGGTGCGCTGAAGGATAAGAAAGGACTTTTTGAAGAAGCTAATAACGGAACGATCTTTCTGGATGAAATCGGAGAGATGGCTTTCGAACTGCAGGCAAAGTTACTGCGTATCCTTGAAACGGGAGAATATATAAAGATCGGTGATACCAAGCCGACAAGAGTCAATGTGCGTATCATTGCTGCTACCAACCGCAACCTGCAGGAGGAGATCAAAGCAGGACATTTCCGTGAAGACTTGTTTTATCGTCTTTCGGTTTTTCAGGTGCATCTTCCTTCGCTCCGTGAACGTACCGGTGATATCCGGATTCTTGCAACTGCTTTCGCCAAGAGTTTCTCCGAAAAACTTTCGTATGCCATCAATGAGATGACTCCCGCTTTTCTGGAAGCTCTGGAACAACAGCCGTGGAAAGGGAACATCCGTGAATTGAGAAATGTGATTGAGCGTAGCCTGATTGTATGCGAAGGGGGACGGCTGGATATCTGCGACCTTCCTTTGGAAATCCAGAACACTCATTATGAATGTTCGGACGATAGTGTAGGCTGTTTTGAGTTGGCCGCAATGGAACGCAGACATATTGCACGTGTGTTGGAATATACGAAAGGGAATAAAACGGAAGCTGCCCGTTTGTTGAAAATCGGACTTACCACCCTGTACCGGAAGATAGAGGAATATAAAATCTAAGTATACATTTTCTTAAGTCCTTTTATGCTGGCTTTGGGATATATAGCATTTCAAAATAGGCAAAAAGGACTTGAGAAACCATACCATAAGGACTATCGGAAGATCTTTGCATCTTCTTCCTCTTTGTCAATCAAAGTTGTGGCACTGCTTTTGATGGCTTGAATAATAGAAGAAGTGAAGCCTTTGTGCTCCAGTTCGTTCAATCCTTTTATAGTGGTTCCGCCCGGAGTGGTTACTTTCTCTATTTCCAGCAATGGATGAGTGTCATGATTCAGAATCAGTTCTGTCGCTCCTTCCATGCTATACGCTGCCATTTGCATGGCATCCTTGCCGGGAATTCCTAGCTCAATCCCTGCCTGCATAACCGCTTGCATATATTTTAAGGCGAAAGCTATTCCGCTGGAGGTTAATGCGGAAGTGGTATCTAGTTGTTTTTCTTGCAGGAACAGGCATTTTCCTCCTTCTTCAAATATCTGTTTTATTAATTGCTGATATTCTTTATCGGTTCCGCGGGAAGCTATCAAAGTGAGGCTGGAACGTTCTGTAATGGCCATATTGGGAACTGCCCGAAAGATAGGCATCTCGGCTTCTGTCAAATGAGCCAGGTGGGAGATACATACTCCGGACACGAGAGATACGAGGATTTGTGTACGTAAGAAACGTAGAGGAGACAATACTTCATCTACTTTCCAGGGATTGATGGCGAGGACGATTACTTCGGCTTCCGATATGGCTTGTTGGTTATCGGTCGTTATGTGTATTGCCGGGAAATGTTCTTGCAGTCTCTCCAGTTTATCGATATTTGGATTGGAGACAATAATGTCTTTTTCATTGTAAAGATGTCCTTGCGCCAGACAAGTGACGATTGCACTCCCTATGTGTCCGGCTCCTATAATAGCTATTTTCATCTCTTTATTTTTTTATTTGGCTTTCAGATGTCTCTTTTTATCTGGCTTTGAGTCAGGCTGCGCACTGACTCTCGAAAAATTGTCTGGATAACGAACTAATCAGTCTGTTTTTATCTGTGGTATGTACAGATAGTGTGAAACAATGATCGCTTCCTCCATAAGAAATGAGAGATACGGGGATATCTTTGATAGTATCCATAATATGACTTTCTACTTGTGTGCGTTCCCAATGAAGGGAGCCGATGATATGTATCACAGACATATTTTCGTCCATAACCATTTCGGCATATTTATGTAGTTCCCTTTGAATGATTCGCAGGGTGTCCCGGCTGGTTGTCAGCATCATCGAGATGGATACATTGGATGAGGCCATTGAGATGACATTGATTTGATATTTGTTGATAACTTCCAATATCTTACCCATAAACAAATATCCGGGCAATACATTTAATGAGGTAAAACGTACAAAGGTAGCCGAATCCTGTGAGAGGATGGCCTTGACACTGTTGCCTGTGTCATGGGAAGATATATAGAGCCGTTCTGTTGACAGATCGTGTGTATCGGTTAGGCAGATAGCTATATTAGAGCGTGCCGCAAGGGTGATACAATCTGCGTAGAGTAGGTGTACTCCGCTGTTAATCAGTTGTTCGGCTTCTATGTAAGTTAGTGAATGTTGTTCTCGCAGGCAATTCCGGTTTGCGTAGATATGGTTGATAGGGGTGGATAACAGTATTTCGTCCGCTTTGAATAGGGTGGCAAGCACTGTTGCATAGTAATCGTTGCGTTGTTCGCTCATGAAGTCTATTTCACCATACACATTCCTGCAAATGGAAAGTGGGGCGATAAAAATATCTACATTCCGGTTCTCGTCAATGTATTGTTGGATAGATTCCTGAATATATGGGATATCCGGCTTTCTTTCCAGATTGATCTGTATAAGTTTGCCGGTATCTAATGTTTGGGCACGAAGACCCTGTTGACGTAAGCAATAAGTGAATAAATCACTGGATAATCCGTATACTTCCGCTTTTATCATTTTATCAATCAGTAAATCTGCTTTGTCTTCTACAAGTATATGTATTTTCTTTATGCATTCCAGAATCCGGTTTTTAATTTCCTGATTTAGGTGCGAATCTGTAATGAGATGATTGGCAAGGGTACAGCAATATGTTTCGATGGCATTGACTGTGGCATGAGAAGCTTCATCTTCTTCGTGAAACCAACTGATGGAAATAGCCTGTAACCACTCCTGTAATTGTGCCAATATAGGGACTACAGCTACATAAGGATGTTCTTTCTGAATGCAATTGATTACTTGCTTCATTTCATCCTCATCTTTAATTTTCTCGAATTTACAAACTTTCATTGTTATCTGGTTATTTATTGGTTACTACTCTTTTCAAAATGATATGCCCTTTTTCAAAAGAGAAAGATATTTAAGAATCATTCTTTAGCTTTAGAATATAGTATATCTTTATAAATCAATCTGTTAATATTGTAATCAATGTTTTTAATACATCTCTTTACTATAAGTAATCTGCTAATACCGTACCACATTGTGATATAAAGTAAGATTTATTATCTTTGGTATCCACTACGGGAGCGTTAGTCAGTAATTTGATTGGAGCAGGAGCGGGGAAAGAACTTTTTCCTGTTTGTCGTAAAGTTCTTAAGCTGGGCTATGTGGTGGGACTTCCGTTGATAGGGATAGCTCTTTGGAGCAATCAATGGATTGTCGGATTTTATACGAATAACGATAATCTGGTGAGATTAGCTTTCTATCCTTTTATAGTTATGCTGTTGAATTATACTTTTGCACTGCCCGGATATGTTTATATTAATGCTGTTACCGGTACAGGAAAGACGAAGCTCGCTTTTATCTTCCAGTTAATCACCATTCTTGTATATTTGATTTATCTGTATCTGTTAAGTGAATGTTTTCATGCTTCTCTGACTGTGTATATGATGGCAGAATATCTGTTTGTTATTTTATTAGGGATACAATCTGTCATTTACTTAAAGAGGAAATCCAACTAGAATATGTACTTTTGTGCTTTCAATACTTGATACTTTCTCAAAATGACTGAAGATATAAAGAATAAACTTTTGATGTGTGCGGAGATTTATCATCGTGCAGACTTTATTATAAGTGATCCGGTGCAGTTTCCCCATCGTTATACGCTGAAACAGGATATCGAAGTCAGCGGTTTGCTGACGGCGATTATGAGTTTTGGCAATCGTAAACAGATTTTGAAAAAGGCGGACGAACTGCATAGATTAATGGGAGATTCACCTTATCGATATGTATTGTCCCGCCAGTGGGAGAAGGATTTTCCTTCGGGAGCGACCAATAGCTTTTATCGGATGTTGTCGTATGCTGATTTTTATGGATACTTTCGGCGATTATATACAGCTTATACACAGTTTGAAAGTCTGGAGGAAGCTTTGATGTTATATCCCGGAATACCAATGGAAAAGTTATGTGCATTTCTTGAAGTCTCTGCTAAAAGTCCTCAAAAGAAACTGAATATGTTTTTGCGTTGGATGATTCGTCGGGATTCGGAGGTCGATTTGGGGATTTGGGAAAGTTTTGATCGCAGAGATTTGATTGTTCCTTTAGATACACATGTCTGCCGGGTAGCGCATTATTTCAAGTTGACAGATACGGAAACTTTTTCTTTGAAAAATGCCCGTCAGATAACGATGGCATTGGGTGAGGTCTTTCCGGAGGATCCTTGTTTGGGCGATTTTGCCCTGTTTGGATTGGGAGTGAATGGGGAGATTTAATATATGTCCTAATAAAATGAATTTTTCGATTATAATCGGAAAAGTGGATGTTAAACCAACTTTTGGGATTATAATCGAAAAAATAGAGAACTGTTAAAACGTTGTTATTTTGTTTGTGAAATCCCTCCAACCATTTGCATTCTTGTATTTTTCCACAGATCCGGCAGGAACACGAATGACAGTAATATCGTCCGGGAATCCGTACCATATTTTTTCAAATACCTGCGGAGGTGTTATCCCTTCTACCTTTACTTCTTTAATACCTGTATTATTGAAAGCTGAAAAATTAATCTGTGCGACGTTTGACGGAATGGTTAGTTGAGTCATTTTTCTATTACCACCCAGTAATCCCTGCCCCAATATACGAATACTTTTAGGGATTTCGAAGTGAGCTAATTTCGGACATCCTTCAAGGCAGTAGGCGTGAATCATAGCCTCGGGATCATCATTGAAAACGGTTCCGTAGGTTGTCACTTCCGTTAATTCCGGACAGTAATAAAAGGCTCTTTGAGCTATAGTTGTAATACCATTCGGCAGCTTCACGGTCGTAATACCACTTTCCCGAAATGCTTCCAAACCTATTGTTCTTACATTTTCCGGAATCTCAATCGTTTTCAGTTGGGAAGTATTAAGAAATGCCTGCGCATCGATTTCCTTCAGTGTCACAGGTAACAGCACTTCTTCAACGCCTGCATATACAAAAGTGCTGGCGGGAAGTTTGGTGAGCTTAGTCCGGCTCAAATCTGCTTTTTTCAGATTCCGGCAATAATAGAATATGTTTTCTTCAAGTTGTTCCAGAGTCGTCGGAAATACAATTTCCTGAACGGTTGAATTGAAGAAAGCCATATCTCCAATAGATTGCAATCCTTCGTTGAGTACCACCTTGTTTATTTGACTACCTCTGAAAGCAGCCTTAGGAATGGACTTCACACTATTGGGAAGTGTGATTTCATTATGTCCTTTCAAAACTTCCGTCAATACTCCATTTTCTACACGGACGGGTGAAATCTGAACGGAAAAGCTTTTCTGTTTTCCTTCTATTGTGATGGTTACTTCCTGTTTTTCGACAGGCGCAGATGAAGAGAAACCACTAAGCTGTTCCGGAGAAACTTTCACAGGTCGTTGTTTCCCGTCATCATATTTTCCTGTCACGTTAAGGCCGGTTAAGTCTATATTCTCTCCTAATGCATAAATTGTTTTTGCGGGCAATTGTTCTATGGAGAAATCCTCAAGTAAGGCTCCGGTGGATTCAGAAGGATTTTCAGCCGAAGGTGAATCTTTCTTGTATTCATCATTTTCGGTGCTGCAACTTAATAATACAGCTCCTAAAATTATTTGCAAACAAGATGCCACAACTATATAGAGTCTAGTTTGTTTCATGTGATAAAAGTTTAGTTAGGGAATTGGGTTAAACGTATTTCAATTTTTATGATTTTTCCGGCTTCTACAGTTTTGCCGGCAGACCATATCTGGTAGTTGTCGGGACCGCCTCCTTTTTGTACCACGAATGTCAGTAACCGTTGCGATTGTGTTGCGAACCATTCTTCGCGTGGTAGTACAAAGGTTGCTATACCACTTTCATTTGTTTGGATGACTGCAGTAGGTCGGGTTAAATTATCTTTTTCAAAAATCCTATAATCTTTTTCATTATACATTTTCACGGGAACATCCGTTATAATTTTTCCATTCTCATCATAAACAGCTACTATTACCTTAGCTTCTCTCACTTCTTCATTTCCTTTTTCGCATGCTACCATGAAAAGCATGGTGCATAGTAGAATAACAATCTTTCTCATAATCTTTTCTTTTTTCATTTTTTCGAATGCAAAAATAGTAAGATCGCATCAATTTTGAGTTATGAAGTAATCTGATAAATCTAACACTTTGTTTTTGAATATGTTGGTATTCAGCGTATTAGTTAAACTGTGTTTTGGGGATTTCTAACACTGGTCTAACACCTATCCGAAAAGTGCTAAAAACAGGTCTTTATTAGTGGATTCTGCCGATTTGATACGTGATTTGAGTCGTGATTTACGGGCATATACATTAGCAACGGTATCTTTCATAAACAAACTGATTACTTGTGGAGAAAAACCTACGAAAATATAGCAGAGCAACCGGATGTCAGCTTCTTTCATTGCCGGAAAATCATTCCGTAGTTTTTCCATAGCATTGTCATGGCAGGTGTTCACGATAAGTTCCAGCTCTTGCAGCATTTCATTGTTCTCTGCAAAATCAGTGATAATCTGTTTCACTTCGTGGAACATGGCTGCCTGTTGCGATGCAGTATTCTCTCGCTCGTAGTAAGTTTTTCCCAGTTTGTCAATGATGTCAAAGCGTGAAGCTACCAAACCTTTTAAATGATTTTCCGCATTCTGCTGTCCTTCCATGTATTCTGTCAAGGTTTTGTATTGAGAGTTGGCTTCTTCTGCCAATAGCAGATAGCGGTCGGTACGTTCGCGTTGCAAGCGCAGACGTTGGCGGATGATGTAGTATGCTACCCCTATTATCAGAAGAATTACGGTTGCTACGGCAATCTCCCAAATAGTACGGTTCTTCATCCGGTATTCGGCAAATTTGGATCGTTCCTTGAAATAATCACGTTCCACCATACCGGCCGAGAATTGCATATTCGAACGTGTCAGTGAGTCAGTCAGATAGATATAATGATGTATCTTCTCCGTCGCTTTCTCGAAGTTCCTGGCCTGTGCTTCAATCCGATAAGCGGTATATTGCAGGTCTGCCATATCACGAATATCGGTTGTGTGTGCTTCTGCGAGTGCCAGATAGTAGCGTGCGCTGTCTATACGGTTCTTTAGAAGATTCACATCTACTAATGTATGATATCCGTATAACGTATCTTGTCGGGCAGAGAGTTCAATACGTTGCAGCAGGTCATGAGGAATCTGTTTTTTGCTTGACACCACATAGAGAGAGGCAAGATTGGTGAGACTGGCTTTGGCTAACTTATCGTACTTGTGCTCATCAGCTAAATCAAGGGCGGCAGAATAGAGCCGCATAGCTTTCTCTATATCTTTCGAATGAAAAGTTGCGGCTGCCATATCAAGAGTTGATTCTGTTTCTTCGCGAGTGTTATCAGATTGTCGGAAGTTATTGCGAGCTTCGCGAAAATAATGATAAGCCCGGCTATAGTTCATCTGTTCATAATACACTTCACCGATCTGCCTGTATAAAAGCCCTGCATAATAAGGTTCATTGGTATCTTTCAATTTCTCTTCAACTTTCAGGAAAAGGCGTAACGCTCCCGGCTTGTCTCCTGCACGCAGTTTGACTTTTCCCCAATAATAGAGAGTTTTGCATTGACTGCGTAAATCTTTGGGATGATGTTTGTAATACTCCCAAGCCCGTCGAATCAGCGAATCATTTGTTGCTTTGATATGATTTTTGTCTAAAGCTTCGGAATAAAGCAACGCATATCTGGCCTGTTCAGCCTGACTGCCTTCCGATTTGAGTTGTTGTAATATTGTTAAGGCACTATCCGGCTTATTTTGTAACAGTGCTTCCGCCTCGTCGAGCCGGGAAATCTGTTCTCTGTTATAGCATCCTGTAAAAAAGAGAATAGCTAATAGTATGAGTATAATTCTGCATTTCATGCTGTGAATGTAATAAAAATATTTTGAATGTAGTTTGGAATCGTCAGAACTTTATAATTCTTATGATGTTTAATTTTGCAAAGGTAGGAGAATTGATTTGAATTGAACTTTTCGGGTTAATATCAATATTCCTTGAGTATATAGTTCTTTAATAGAGGAATTGTTCAACTTTAAAGTTGAATAATGTTGTGTCATACTATATTATTTATATCTTTGCATAAAGATATTTTAGATATGGATATAGGAACAGTCGGTAAATTCTTGAAAGAATTTAAAGATAAGGCTAGGGTTTTCGGGATTATCTTTCGCATTGATAGAAAGAAGAATATGCAAGCTTTGCTTGATTTGGAGATTTCGGCAATTATGCGTGAAAAGATAATAATGTCTTTGACAGTTGAAGACTATTATAAAGGTCCTACGGAAGATAAGTTGAATTATATGGGAGAACTTTGGGAGTTTGGCAAGTCCGTAGATAAAAAGGAGGTCTATATCAAAATAAGTAAAGGTACTGGAGCAAATTCTCCACTCTGTGTCTCCTTTCATTTGGCAGAGAGAAAAATAGAATATCCTTTCAAAAATAAAAAGTAGAAGTTATGAAAAGTCCGTTTACAGGTGGTGACGCTGCATTGTGTCATGAGAAGCAATCATTTGAATTTCGAAAAGACAATTTTGAGATAGTATATCATTTTTATAGATGTAAGGATACAAATGAAGAGTTTACTACAACTGAACTTGATCAACTGAATATGAATCAAGTTTATAATTTGTATCGTCAGAAATATGCAATACCATTTCCGGATGAAATAAAAAGAGTCCGGGAGTTATATGGTATATCTGCACTTCGAATGTCTAAACTTTTAGGTTTCGGCGATAACCAATATAGAAAATACGAAGAAGGAGAGATGCCTAGTGTGTCTAATGGAAAAATGATTTCAGCTTTGAAAGATCCTCATTTCTTTTTGGAAATATTGAAACTTGCTAAAAATCAGTTTCCCAATGATGAGATACTTAAGATTGAAAAAAGAGTGAAGGAACTGTTACTAAATAATTCCTGTTTTGAGAATAAAGTAAATGAATTTATATTTCACAACCTTTTGTCTTTACGTTCAAGTATGAATGGGTATGTTTCTGTAATTCCTGGGAAGATTAAGCAGATTATTGTCTTTTTTGCATCTGCATTACAAGGAGTTTCTGAAACAAAACTAAATAAATTATTATTTTATTCTGATTTTCTTTTCTATAAGAAATATGGTAAAGGTATTACCGGGTTACAATACCAAGCTATAAGTTATGGACCTGTTCCTGTACGTTATAGTACTATATATGAGAATTTGGACGGATTAAAAAAGGAAATCATAAATTTAGGAAATGGTTATTCTGGAAGTATAATTACAACTGTTGAGCAATTTGAACAGTCTTTATTTACAGCTGAAGAATTAGAAGTTTTACAATGTGTATTAGTTCATTTTGAGAAGAGTAAGGCTAATGAAATTTCAGAAATGAGCCATGCTGAAGAAGCGTGGCTCCAAAATGAAAAACAGCATAGCTTGATTGATTATAGTTATGCATTTGATTTGAGACAGTTGTAATGTAAGTCCCTTTCTAGTTCTGTATAAACAGAGAATCGCTATAAACTTATTAGATTTATATAGCGATTCTATAATTTATACGGGGACTTTATCGGGGGCTTACCTTACATTTTATCAGGGGCTTGCAAGTTTCTTAAAATGGCTTGCCGGAAGATACTATAAGAGTAATTGCATAGGTAATTCTATGTTGTCGTTTTTTGTTACTTCTCTAAGACTTTTTTGTAGAGATTTCATGTCTTTTTTATACTTTCCTAATACATATAATGTTAAATCAACCATTAAGGTTTGAGTTTTGGATTTAGTATCCATCTTTCCATGATTCCATATTATTTTGTTAAAAGGACTCTCTGGAAAATGGTAACTTACTTTATCTATATGTTCTTTAAAAAAATCAATATTTTTATTTTTATAAAACTCTACATATATTCTTGTAATCATCGTGAAACCAACAGGTCTAAATAGTAAATAAGCATTATTCTCTCTAAGTTCCCGCAACCCTATTTTCTTGTCAATGAAAAATTGTCTGAACTCAGATTTAGATATAAATATATCATCTAAGAACTGTTCTACTATCTTTTTAAAATTTTCAACGTTTTGTTCATCCCATTCATTTGTGTTCTTAGGAATTTTATACAAGGACCTTAGTTTTTTTATAGAGTCATATAAATTAGTGATATTTGTAAAATGGGTTATATCATTAGAATCTAAATTTGTGCTCTCAGATAAAGAAATTAATTCTCCTTTGTTGAAATATTTAGATTCTGCATATATTCGACGAGTGACTATCGAGGAAAGTTCTTGTTCATCTATTATAATCTTATCTCTTTTGGCAACAGGCTTTGCGTTTTTGTTTATATCAGAAAATAACTTTCTTGTTCTTTTCATTCCAGTGCAATCATCAATATGTGCGACAAATATTACGGAAAATTGATCATCAATCAAAGTTCGTTCACTTTTGTCTTTTTTTATTTCTTCTTGATAGGCCAATTGTATTCCCGCAGCCCTATGTTGTCCATCAATAGCAAACATCTTTTCATCGCCATCAAATATCATTAATCCTAAAGAATCTTTTATGTAAATCTCATCAAGACTATCAGCATACTGTTTCTGAGCATTTGATAAATCAAATTCTATCCAGTCAGGTACGCCGTCAAAAATGCCTACAATTATTGAGTTGAAAAAACGGGATTTATCATTTAATAGATATTTTGCTATATCTTTTTTTCTTTCTTTTAAATCTCTTTGAAGTTCTTCATCTAAAGATTTAGCTTCTCTGATGTCTTTTGCTGTCTGAATCCAATCGTTTATTTGTGACGCAGTCATTAAAGATGAATAGTATACCCAATCACCAATTACTCCTCTTAAACAAGGCAATATTAATTTTGTTGTACTCATGGAAATGCTTTTTTTAATTGTTTTAGTTCAGCAGGAAAATCTCGATCGCAATATATAGGGTAGAAAAAACCATGGAGAAGTTTTTCTATATCTCTTAATTCTTGAGGAGACTTTTTCATATAAGAGAAAGCAATATAAATATTGTTATAATACTTTTTTAACAACCCATGAATCTTTCCTCTTTTTTTTATTTGTTCTATATGAAAATAATCTGATAGTCTATTTCTTAATGAACGAGCGGAATCATTTTCTCCTGCAATTCCGACATATAAAACAAACTTTGGTAAATCATATATTAATCGATTCCCCTTTACGATAAACAAATATACTCCAGTATAGTCCTGGTCAATAACATTATTTATATTTATTTTCCCAGAGACTATATCTTGATATTTAAATTCCGTCCATTCAAATTCATATTGGTTTAATTTGTCATAGTACTCATCCCAATAATTAGGATCTAACAATAGCTTTTCTTTATAAAAAGAAAATCTAAGCTCAGGATTGGCTTTTATAAAGCTATTATGTTCTATAGATAGATTTTTATCTAAAACATCTAAGGTTGCAAAGTTCATGTGTTTAAATATTAAAAAGAGGTTATAAAAAATATCTTTTTTATGTGATATTGAATATCTATTATCGCTCCCAATACTGTGTAACCTTGAATCTTTCTACAATTTTAAATTCCTTAATATTTGAGATAGCTTGTCCTTTTTTAATTTTTTCCATACTTTTAGAGATCGCATAGGAATGTTTGTTAGATAGACCTAAGAATTTCTCTATAATCTTCGTACTTTTATCTTTAATATCAAGTAGAAATGCCATTTCACACATAGAAGAAAAATCAAAGTTAGATTGATTATATTCCTCAATTCCCTGTGATAATAATATGATTGAGACACCTTTAGAACGAATCTCTCTCAATATCTTTTCTAAAATCTCTTGATATTTTTTCTCTTTAAATAGAATATGTGCTTCATCAATTAGAATAATATAACGCATTGCTCTCACATTGTTCTCTACAGGAGTATTTTCCATATTCATAAAAGTATTATATATATAGTTTATGATAAGGAAAAGAGAGGTAAACCTAAGTGAATTAGACAAATCTCCCGATAGAGATAAATAAAGATTTTGAGATAAAAAGAATGATTCATTTTTAGAATCTTCTAAAAAAATAGGGTAACGACTTAGTTCTCCCATTATTTCTGTTAATGTATCTTTTTTCTCTCCAACGAGTTCTAGTAATTGTTGATTTATTTGACCTAAAGTAGGATATGTTCCACCTTTTTGATTTATAAACGCATTTTGAGTTGCTTCACGTAATAAACCTTTTTGTTTTACTCCTAAATTTGAATATTTACAAACTATGTCAACAAACTTATCGATACCCATATTTTTATTTGACTCATTGATATTATCAATGAATGTAAGTGGATTTATAGGAAATCTAACATTAGGTACATCGATAAATTTAGTTTTTGTTTTATCGAAAAATGGAGTCATTTCTTTTATATCATCATTTTTGAGGCCTTTAAAATCAAGGTATATAAAGTTGACATGTCCATTGGACTTTTCATAAATCTGAGATATAAAATCTAATGCAAATTGAGTTTTACCTGTTCCTGAGTTACCAGCTACTGCAATATGATTATTGTTATAAAGCTTTGTATTGTTAAACTCCAAATAAATGCTCTCATTAGTATCGAGTGTTTTGCCTATCTCCAATTTAATTAATTCATTAAAATATGATTTTTCTATATTTTGTTGATTATTGGGTACACTTCCTAATGAAACATTGAGCCCAATTAATGGTAATGTCCCCTTATCGATATATTCAATAAGAAAATCCAAAAAAGTATAGTTATAACTATCTCGGAATATTTTATCTAAAGATTCTAAGCCGTGATCAATATGGAGTTTTATATACTTAGGAATGTTAACATCATCTGTTTTATATAAACTGTAGTGTTGACATATTAATGCAATATAATAATCACGATATTTCTCATCAAAAAGAATATGATCTTTATATTCTTTTCCTTTTGAATCGTAAAGATTAAAATCTGAAGTATGAAATTTTTTGCCAGTCTGTAGAGAATAGCCTAAAGCAATACGAGCGATTACATTTTCTTTAGTTCCATATGGTAGCTTTGTTGTTAGACTTCTAACAACCGCTTGATTTTGTTCGGATGTTTTGATGTTAATTTGCATTGTATTTTTGATTATATTCTTCTATGAACTTGTTAGAGGGAACTTCTATAAATGTAGAGCTATCTGTAGAAGTGTTATCTATTAAATAAGCACGGCAAACTTTAGGGAGAAGCATTTCATATTCTTTTTTTGTTAATTCTTTATTGATTAAAGGAAATAAGATGACCTGTTTTGAGACATTTGGATAGAAATATTTTATAATATTTTCAGCATGCTGTTCATCAAATTTCTGCATAGGACTGTCAATGAAAACAGGGAAATCTATTTCTGATTCATCGACTAAAGAATTTAACAGTGCCGAAGCATACATCTGACGTTCACCCATTGACAGAGAGCTTTTATCTATTATTTTGTTATTTCTATTATAAAGAACAATATCAATGTCATCTCCTGTTGCATTTATATCAACATCAACTCGCTTTATAAAGTCTTTCTTGTGCATAAGAATACTCAGTGCTTGCAACATTTTAGATTCAAGTGATTTTTTCTTTTCATCTTTAAATTGAGCTATAAAACTTTGAAGTCTAGTAATTAGCTGTTTTGTTTTTCTTTCTTTTTGGGAATAAACGGAAGATTCATCAATTTTCTTACGTAAAATATCTTGTCTTTGTCTGTATGCTTTTAATTCATTAGATAATTCACCGATTTTGAGACTTAATGCTTCTATTTCATTATCAGATCTAATTATACTATTTGTAATAGTATCTTTTTTAGTTCTTAAGTTAGATATGTATTCATCTTCTGCTTTATTTTCAGCATCCTTCAACTTCCTATTTATGGAATCTAGCTGATTTTTTATATATGAATATTCGGAGTTTAGTTGAGAAAATTTACTTTTAAAACTATGTTTGATTGTATTTACTAATTGAGTAAATTCATTTATTTGATTACCAGAAAAGTCATGGAGAACTTTAAAGGATTTAGGCAATTCAATAATATCAGAATAAAAATATTTTTTTATTAGTGTTTTAATTTGTTCTTCATAGAAGTGTTTGATCTTTACTGTATTGTAATCAAAGCTAAGATCTGATTTTAATTTAGCATTTTCGATGTCGGCTTGAATTCTATTTATTTTTTCAGAAACGTCTTCTTGTTTATATTTTTGTTCTGAAAGAATTTTTTCATTATTCAGTTGTTCTAAGATATCAGCCATGGTTTCTCCTGCTAACGCGAATGGAATAATATCAAATAATTCTTTTAATCCTTCTTGTTTAGCAGCAATTGCTTGAACTAATTGTTCTTGTTCTTTTTTTAAGTCATTTAGTTCCTCGAGCGACATTTTATCTCCTTCACGTATTAACTTCCGTTGTATTTCTTCTGCCTCTTTTTCCAGTGTATTTCGTTTTTCTTTAGTTTCATCGATTTGAGATTTAATATCACTTATTGTAATCTGAGTGTTTTCAATATCAGTTTGAAGTTGATTTAGCTCTTTTTTTTCTTCAGGTTTAGCAGAGCGTCTACGATAGTCGTCTTGTTTCTCCTCAAGATTAGCTTTCAAATCTTCATATTTTTGAATACCTAGTACTTCTGAATATGCTTTACTTAACTGTTGTCTTTGTTGTGTTGAATTAACTTCAGCTAAAGATACTATTTTTTCTGCATCAAAAAAGAAAAATTTAGCTATTTCAATTGGTAAAATGAAATCACGAATAAAAATTTCTTCTCCTTGCTGATTAGTTTTAGATAAATCATCAATTAATTCATTCTGATATCCATCAATAAGTACTTCTACTTTATCAGATGTTGATGTAATCACATTGTAAGTGCGTTTAATGGTTACCTCAGAACAGGTTATATCTGGTATCCTAACATCATTAAAAGTAACAGAAACTGAAAATTCATTCTCGCCTTCTTCGCGAGCCTTTCGATTCAGGCTTTCTGAAATGTATTTTGTATAATTACCTCTATCTCTTATTTCTTTTTCGTATAAATCATCAACTTTCTCCATTTGTTTGCCATATAAACACCAAACAAGTGACATTAGGAATGTTGTTTTTCCAAAGCCATTTCGTCCACTGACAATGATTATATTTTTATCATCAGAAGGTAATAACGAAATGATATTTTTCCCGTAATATATCCTGAAATTATTTAGTTCAATCTTCTTTATATACATTACGCTGTTTTGTTTAAATATTTCTCAATAACTCTTTCCATATCATCTTTTAGCCCTCTTTTACGATTTAATAAAGCTTTATTTCTTTGTAATGTAAGTAGTTCTATTATTAAATCAAAATCAGAAGGTTCGTCTTCACAAATAGATTTAAGCAAATCAATTTCTTTTTGTATTTTTTCGGCATGTTTTTCCATCTCAAGCTCTTTATCATAGATTTTGTTATATATTTGTGATACTGTCTCAGGGAATTTCAGGTTATAATATGCAGCGTCTCTATGCCAAATAACCTGTATAGCAACTAATTCCTGATTTGTTATTAATTGTATCGTAGGCTTCTCTTGTTGGATTATGTGTTGAGCTTTTAATACCTGTTTTAATAACTTTATCCGATACTCAGGATTGTATGTTCCAAAATTGTCTCCATCCGCATTTATGGCATTTTGCATATTGCGACGTATTGGAAGACGATTATAAGGTCTATTGCGTTCATCAACCATACTTTCCCGTAATTCGAGAAGTGGGGCAAGCCAGGTAAATCCTTTTTTTACTAATGCAGTCAAGGATTTGTCTTCTTTAACAACTGTACAAGTCCAACATCCAAAACGACTTTGACCGCATGAACTATGACTTTTATCTGTTACAATGGTAGGACATTCATAATCATCTGCACTCGCATCCATATATATTTGGAATAATTTAGAATTGTCAGCTCCCCAAGGTGATGTCATAGCATTTATGATATACCACACTTCTTCAAGTAATAAATACTTAATAGGAGCATAGACATAAGTATTAGGATTATGAGGATGTTTAGTTAGTCGTTTCCCTCTTATTTCATGTTTTTTTATTGATCTTGCTCTTGTTATACTTTCTGAATTTCGAGTTCCTATTAGAATGATAGCTTCACCATTTTCAGCAATTTGTTCTGTTAAGAAGCGTGAAGTTGGTTTTATTTTCATTTTGTCTGTACACCAACGAAAAGCATTGTTTGGAACAGGATATCCTCTTCCAATAGCATTTACCCAAAATGTATCTTCTAAACGAGGAATGGTAGTGTCTACCCGAATGGGCATATCCATTGAGGCGGAAGCCTCTTTAATTTTTTCTAGAACTTCTAAAACGTAAGATTGAATAACTGGGTTTTCAACTAGAGTATCATTACAAACAACATGTATTTCTCGTTTTCTTTCATTCAATGGAATTTCAGAAATAGCTAGCCACACTAATTGCAAAAGTGCTGTCGAATCTTTCCCACCACTAAATCCAATTATCCATGGCCTTAAATTGTCCTCTATTAAGTATTGGTCTTTGAGTTCTGAAATTATATAATTTATTCTTTTAGACATGTCTATTTTTTATGATGAAGTCAAATACATCAGTTTTATTTTGCAAAAGTAAAAATAAAAAAAGACTTAAAACGTTTTTGAGCTACTTTTTTAATCTTCATTTAAGGTTAATTCTGTCAGATTTAAATTGGTGACAAAATTTTTATAGTGTTATTTTGTAACTTATACAGGATATTAGCTAAAATGTATGTTATCACTTGAAGTAATTTTGTATACATCTAAAATTTAATTAGCTATTTTTTTTATTTTCTTCCTCCACCTCTGAAACCCTCTCATCAAACTTTCCTCTTCCACTGACTCCACCATATCATACTTTACCACGAACTCATGCATTGACTTTATATACATCACCCCATTTTTGAACTTATTTTCTAGTAGGAATGAATAAAGCTCCGCTTTCATTTCCACCTCAATTTCCTTTTCAATAATAAAGATACTGTCCTGACCGAAATAATTATAAACTTCCGGATTCTTTCCTTGCCTTGGGCTGGGAAGAACAAAAGTGATATTTCCTGTTTCTTTCCCGGAGAGGCCTTGCGGATGGGGAACGGATAATTGATGTAAGAAGTGATAAATGGGAGTGAGGTGGGAGAGGTGGATTGGAATAGGGAGCCTTGAAGGCGGATTGTTGTGCGATAGAGGTTCTGAACTTAGTCCGTACCGGACATACATATACTTCGCCAGATATGGCTTAATGGCAAACGTAACTGTAACCATGGGATTTGAATTTTGAATTGTTGAAATTTCTTGTATGCTAATTGCCGCTTGAGTCGGCAGATTCCGTCGTGTTTGTTAGAGAAAATTCCATGGGTACGGGGACGGAATTTTAATTTAGTAAGAAGTTGAAATTCAAATGGTTACAAATGATGGCTTTCCTTTAAAACCAACGGGTCGTTGTACTAAATCCCGCATACAGATAGCAAACTTTAGCTATTACGTATGCGGGATTTAGTACAACGACCCGTTGGTTTTAAAGGAACGGACGGCTCCTTAAAATCCATATTGCAAAGCTATACGTAATATTCTGATTTTTCAAAATGAATAATAGCTTGAATCTGTTATTTGTGTAATAAAATATGACTATTTCCGTACTTGTTTAATTTATGCGCATATATATAGAAGCTATGTAATTAAAACAGAATAAATATATGAGCGTATAATTTAACTATATTTATACTCCAAGTATTCTTGAACTTGCAAAACCTTTTATGGCACTCCTTGTTTTGGCTTGTGAGGGGCAGGTTGGAAATTTAAATAATGTGCAAATAATAGCAAAAAAGGAAGGGAAGAATATGACAACATCAGTTAGGCTTATGCTGAATAAGGGCAGGAGATTGAATAATGGTACTTATCCTTTGGTGTTTCAAGTGATACATAGTAGGAGAAAGAAACTGTTATATACCGGATTCCGGTTAAAAGAGGAAGTATTCAATGAGGCAGAGGAAAAGATTGTTGATGGTACGGATGCCACACTAACCGCTACGGACATCACAAAGATGAATCGTGAACTGCGGAAAATGAAAAATATGATTCATACACGGATCCGGCAGCTTGAACGGACAACGGAGCCTTTTACAGTAGAAGATGTATTGGCACAATTCACCCGTGCGAACGTAAGACAGCAATTTTACATACTGCGCTATATTGATACACAAATTGAACGGAAAAAAAAGTTGAAGAAAGAGGGGACGGCTGCGGCATATAAAAGCACGCGTTCATCATTGGCTAAGTTTCTGGACGGTTCGGACATCCGGATGCTAGAGATTGATTTACGTTTTATCCGGCGCTATGAGGATTTTTTGTATAATAATGGAGTTGCCGAAAATACGGTGAGCTATTATTTGCGGAATTTGCGGACTCTTTATAATCAGGCTGTGGTGGATGGCTATCATCCTCATGGAGAATATCCCTTTGTGAAAGCGCAGACGCGTCCGGCTAAAACAGTGAAGCGTGCCTTGAGCCGTGAGGATCTTCAAGCTCTGGCGAATCTCAAACTAGAGGATGCTCCTGAACTGAAGTTTGCCCGTGACCTGTATTTGTTTAGCTTCTATGCGCAGGGAATGGCCTTTGTGGATATTGTCTTTTTGAAGAAATCTGATATTTATAATGGTGTGTTGACCTATTCCCGGCATAAGTCTAAGCAATTTATTCGCATTGCCGTAACGCCTCAAATGCAGGAGTTGATGGATAAGTATGAAACAGAAGGAAAATATGTATTTCCGATTATCCGTGACAATTCTTCTTCAGAATATACGCAGTACCGTCTGGCCTTGGGGCGTATAAACCGGCATTTGAAAAGAATAGCTGCCATGATTGATGTCAAAATACCTTTGACTACTTATACAGCCCGCCATACTTGGGCTACCCTCGCCCGTGACTGTGGTGCGCCGGTTTCCGTGATTAGTGCAGGATTGGGACATACATCAGAAGAAATGACCCGTATTTATTTGAAGGAATTCGACGTTTCCCAACTTGATAAGGTGAATAGTATAGTGACTAAATTGTTCTAAAAGTAAGATTTTTCATACTATAATTCCTGATAAAAAATTGCAGGTATTAATATTTTATATATATTTGCACTATTGTAATCTATTCCATAATAGAGAGTAGCACAAAAAGGGTTCTATTGATTTATTTGTTTTCACGTTGCAAAGTAAGCTTATATTTCTTTTATATTAATTGCAATAAAGTCCGAAAATTTGTTCATTTTGTACAAACATGGAAAATACTTGCTAATTTGTTTCATTATTAGCCTGATAGCGCTTAATTAATTGTTTGGGAGTGCATCCGAAATGCTGCTTGCAGTAACGGCCAAAATAACCTTGTGAGTCAAATCCCAGTTCTTCGATGACATCTTTTATACATATCCCCGGTTCAGTCAGTTTTTTCAAAATCAGTTGGTTTCTTTGTTTCAGCATCCATTGTTTGGCTGTCATTCCGAATACTTCGTTGAATCTTGCAAAAAAACAACTTCTCCCCAGATTGGACAGAGAAATTAGTTTCTCAATATTATTCACTTTGGTATAGTTGTTCATGATAAAATCTTTAAAGTCAATGCTTTTTCCAATAATAGGATAAAACAATGTTGCAATATCTTTTTTCTCATAAAACCCGCGAAGTAGGAAGAATAATTCCTGTTGCATCAGTGTGTGCAGGTGTAAACAGTTCATGCCATTTCTGATGCAGTGGATCAGTACCTCTAAAAAGGGAGTCAGCGGATAACGTATTTTAATCGGTTCGAACAGGTATTCCATATTCTCGCAAATATTTGATAATGATTGTAATAGTAGTTTGTCGCAGCTGTTTTCCGGTATATCGAAAAACATTAAAAGCAACTTTGATTCTTTGGGGGCCACTCCTTTAAATAATGAAGAACGTGGAATCAATATCATGTCGCCTGTTTGGAACGGCTTGTTGTGAAACTGGTTGTAGCTTATAGTTATGTCACCTTTGAGAAAGAATAAAAGGTAGTTTTTATTTGTGTTGTCTTCTCCAAATTCCGTATCTTCCGTAAATTCAATAAATTTGAATCCGGTTTCGATAGTAGTCATATAGTTTTGACATGACAAATGCTCTTCGATGTATAGCAACTCGCTTTCCATATGTTTTGTTTTTATGAATATTATTAAAATTGTTTGACCTGTGCGATTTTCTTTGTTTCACAATTGTTTCAGAATCTATTTTATTAATAAATTAAATATCAGCTTTTTGTTTGAACATTGTTTTGTTTTATTCTTCATTTATTGATTCTGAAACAGCTGTTACATTCGTAAATAATTGTAATGTATTGATATATAGTAATATACGGTGATGTATATGCAGTTTATTTGTGCTACTCTCTATTATGGAATAGAGATGGATAAAGGTGAAAGAAATATTTAAATTTAAAGTAAATAACTTATCAATTTTTTAATTAAAAACTACTGAATGAAAGTAAAAAGTTTATTTTTGTCGATGTGTGCGATAGCGGCATTGGCAAGTTGTTCGCAGAGTGACGATGTGGCTCCTTCGGGGAGTGATGCCCCAAAGGCAACAGTGACCCTTAAATTAGAAGGAGATGGAGTAAACACAAGGGCGGCGGGTACGTCGGAAGCTGCTACCGAAGACGGTGCTGCTATTAAGAATGTTACTGTGTTTTTCTTTAACCAGACAGGCTTCATTGTGGGTGCGCCACAGTTTATAGAGGCTGCTAATATCGGTAATCCGATAACTACTACTACGGATGCCGCTGAAGTAGTTGTAATAGCCAATCTCGGTGACAAGACCGGGGATGGTACATTTGATGGCATAGCCAGTCTTTCCCAGCTCCAAAAGCTTGATTTCTCTTCTATTGCTACCGACGGTGCTGGTAAAGTTACTGTAAACCAGAGCAAGGACAATTTGTATTCAAGTGGAATGGGTGCGATCACATTTAATGATAATACGGGTACAGCTAGCGTCCAGTTACATTTTGTGGCAGCTAGGATCAAGACGGTAAAGATTGCATGGACAGCTGGCCAGAATTATGCTGCTACTGAAACAGAATTGACTACTGATAATACAAAATGGTTTACCATTAAAAAGGTTTATATGATGACGGCCCAGACAAAATCACCTCTTGTTCCGGCCAATACTGGAGCGTGGGAAGGATTTGTTCCGCAGACTTACGCTTTTGCAGGTGGTGTGGCATGGGGTGTTGCACCGTGGACATGGGCAGACAACAACATCGGTGAGCCGAAGCAAACAGGTGATTATCTTGCAGCCGCTGCGGATCTTGTGGAGAGCACTGCTAATGCCAATCAAATAGATAACGCCCTTTCAAGTAAATCCTGGTATCTGTTTGAAAATTCCCCTGCTTCTGCCCATCCGACCGGTCTTGTTATTGAAGTTTTATGGAGATCAAAAGACCAGTCAACAAATCCGGATGAGCTTTTGACCAAGTACTTTACAATGTATTTTGGTGAAGCTGGAGCTAATGGTACTACCCAACCGCTTCTTGCAGCCGGAAAGACTTATGACATGGCTCTGTCTTTGAAAGGTAGTTTTAAACCCGGCGGCAATGCAGGTGGCGGTGGTGACGATCCGACTAAGCCGAGTGTAGACGCTTCAGTTACGGTAACTGTAACTGTTGCACACTGGACAACAACCGACGAAATCACAAAAGATTTCCAATAATTCTCGCATCCCCCTCTATTCTCTATAATTAAACAAAAGAAATATTCTCAGAAATCGGTATGTGCCCGATTGTAATCCGCATTCGGGTACATACCGATTTTAGCAAAGATAAAAAACAAGAAAGAATATCCATTATGACAGGTGACTACAAATTCCGGTTCATGCCGGGGATATTATACTCTATGTTCACACTATTGCTGTTATCAGGATGCATAGCTGAAAATAACGACGATTGTTTCAAGGGTGTCCCTCTGAAAGTGAAACTTCCTGCCGGTATTTCACAGGAAACCATCAAGGATATGAGCCTCTATGTATTTGATGATAAAGACTTGTTGCTTGACATACTCCCTGTGAACAGTACGGAACCTGTTAATCTGAATTATCCGGGTATTCCTACCCTTCATTGTGTAGCTTTGTGCAATACGCAGGACGGTACGATGCTCGTCAGCCCCCTGAAAAAGGGCGATTCATGCTCCGACGGTTTCATATCTCTGAAACCCTCTGTGCCTACAAGGGCAGGGAAGAGCACATTCACCCCTCCGGCCGATTTATTCTACGGAGAGCTTACAATAGAAAATACTTCGACGTCCGCCCGTATAGAGGAACAGGCTTTGGCTGTTTCACGGATGGTAGCGTCAATGAATATAACCGTACGCGGTCTGGAACTTCTTAGTGGAAGTGGTGGCGGCGATTATTCGCTCGTTGTGCATGAAACTGCCAGCCGGGTGGATTTTGAAGGTCATTATGGCGGTGCTCCCGCTTCCTATCAATTTTCGCCCCGTTTTGAAGCGGGGAAAGATTATAAAATTCCTCCTTTCAATCTGTTTCCTACTCTGGAAGAAAACAAAGGGCTGACCATAGATATCTATCGTAACGGTGATCTGCTTAGAAGTCTGAACACGGACAGCAGCCACCAACCCATCATCCCTGTAGTGGGACAAACCCTAAACGTGCTGTTGAATTTCAAATTGAGCGTCAGTGTAGAGGTCGAACTCACCGAATGGGGAGTAGAGACTGTCTGGAAAGAATATAATTGAATCACCGGACGGTGAATTGTACATACTGAAGATAAAGTCATAGAATATGAAGAATAACCATATATCGAATTTAAGTAAGTGGGCAATGCTTGTCGCTGCAATGATATTGCAAATATCATGTCAGCAGGACGATTCATTCTCCCCGGCTGCGGATTCTGCCATCATCAACCTGTCCGTATCTGCTGCCAATAGCGGAACGACAATGGATAATGATGATACCGCCTCGGCCATTAAGTCCCTTTGTATTCTTCAGTTCAATGCGGATGGAAATGCCTTCGGTACCTTGCGCCATGTGGGTATGGGTAAGGAGACGGCTCCGAACAGTGGAAAATACAGCGCTACACTGCTGCAAAGTGTAGACAACGATGACAAATACAAACTAGTCATCCTTGCCAACTTTCCCGGTGACGATTACGGAATCTTTTATCGTATGGGGGGGAAGAGCTATGCGGAAGTGCAGCAGGCCTGCCTGAGCGCGGAACTTATTGGAGAAAGCAATGTGCTTGAATTTACTACCGCTCAACCGTTTCCGATGTTCGGGATAGCTAAAGACGGAGCTCCCCAGATTATTACTGAGACGATGAATCTCGGCACGGTGTCATTGGTACGTGCGGTAGCGCGGGTAGATATCGGCATAGGGACAAAAAACGCCGATAACAATACCTGGAACAAAGGCGGCGTGCCGTTTGACATGACCCAGGTCCAGATATGGAAAGACGGAAAACAATACGCATATATGCCTGTAGAAAACAACTTCTCTTCTTCGGCAGGGGCATTGACAATCAACAGTCCTTCCCCTGTCGGAGGTACGGAAACAAAGATCTACGGCAGCACGTACATTACCGGTACCACTTATTGCTCAGAAAAGATCTATGTGCCTGAAGCCGATTTGCTATGGGGAGATGTATATGATACCAATCACTCCAATCGCCTCGCGATTATCGTAGGGGGAAAGTATAACGGCTCGGCGGTGGAAACGTTCTACCGCGTAGACTTCACCTACGATGAGGGGAGTAAGGACAAGATGAACATACTGCGCAACCACGTATACCAGTTTACCATCAAGAACGTGAAGGACGCGGGTTATGCCACTGCCGAACTTGCGTACACCAGCAAGCCGAAAGGCTTGGATTTCAGCGCCGGCATGATCGAGGGCTGGGTATCAAACGAAGAAACTTCCGTACCTTCCATCCAGGGATACTACCTGACTTATCAGGGATTTAATGGAGAGAATGTGGACTGGACTTACGCTGCGGGTTCTTCACAACGAATTCCCAAGAAGAAGTCTTATTGGGGTACCAATCAATATCTTCCATTCGACTACAATAATTTTTATAAGGAAGGAAATAGTTTTTATGCTCCGGATATTTCGGGAGGACAAAACGGGAGCTTGTATGCTACGGTGGCGGATGCCTTTTCCTATGAAGGTACCTTTCCCAATCTGATGGTTTCCGCCAATGATATGGTGGATGAATCGGGTCATGAGAGCGTCCAGTGGAAGACCGGAACTACGCTGACAGCCTTTGACTTATGCCGGGATTTGGAAGAAAACGGATATGACGACTGGAGAGTTCCGCGACTCTCGGAACTGGCGTTTATCTATGTGAATCAGACAAAATTGGAAGCATTGCGAGGCTTCACACCGTTGTCCGGGACTTATTGGTGTGGGAGCGAGTATCTGGTACCCAATGCTACAGACGACCAACGGAAAAAGTCAGCTTGGGCATGGACTGTTGATTTTACTGCTACTACCGGATATGCGTCGTGGCATCAGAAAACAGAAAAATTGAAAATCCGTTGCGTACGTCAGCAACATGATAATCAGAATTTTAGTAAAAAGTGATTGAAACGATATACAAAGATGAATATGGATACAAACAAGAAATATACCTTGCCCCGGGCAATCCTCCTGACAGCCTTCCCCTTACTGTTGGCAGGGGCTTGCGATAACTATGCTTATGACGGGCCGGAGTCGGATACTCCGGCAAAGGAGGTTACTCTGAACTTCAATGCTTCCATAGAAAAGGCAGAGATCACCCGATCAAGGAGTTTTACTCCCATAGATGCTTTTACCGGAAATGCATATTCTTTTGGTATGTCCATCACTAAAAGTGATAACGGGAATGAGATTTTCAAGGGATCATCAGACATGACAGCGACTATGGAACGCCCCAACTCCTCCGCACCGTGGAATTGGTCTTTTATTGACAATTCAAATAATGCAAGTGTCACTCCCGTGGGGTCGGAAGGTAAAGCATTAAAAGTGGTTGCTTACTATCCGCCTGTCTCATCCGCTACCAAGGATGTCTATACGAATGGCATCCCGTTTGATTTCTCCGCCAGGACCCGTCTCCAACAGACGGATCTGCTCTACAATACCGAGACCATCTATCCGTTCGCTCCCTCCAATGACTCGAGGGTAACTATTCCTTTACGCTTCCGGCATGCCTATACGTGGATTGTTCTTAACATCACGAAATATGTGGAAAAAGGACCGGAGTTCACGCTGAGCAGTGTCTCCCTGGATAACCTGGGGGGAGGCTGGATTAAAAACAAAGGAGCTATTGACCCGGAAACAGGGTTGGTAAAGGATGGAGCCACCGTCGGTCCGATAGGAGTAACCGTAGACCCTCCTGCGGTATTGTCCACTACGAAGGTTCTCACCTACGAGTTTCTGGTTCCCTCGTTCATGGATTCCAAAGTCGGTGACGGCGACATACTCATCGTATTGAATGTCAGTGGAATTAATGAGCTGTTTACTCTGAGTAAGCTTTATCTTAACCAAAGTGACGATGGTAAGTCGTTCGGTTTCAGACAGGGATATAAAAACACGTATAATCTGGTCTATAATAACTCCGCTCTGGGGCTAAGTATTCAGAGCTGGAAATCAGAGGTGATTAATGGTGGTTTTGGAGATGATGTAACGCCTCCCGGCTCCGGAAGCTATATGCAGATAGGACTTAAAAAGATAAATGACGTTCCAGCTCCTAGCGGATATTATTGGCCGAAGGCCGTTCTACCGGGCAGTCAATATGCAACTACATATCCTCCAAAACCTACCTTTTTAGCCGCCGGTACGCATATGTACAAAAACTACCTTACTACTGTGGCCTATGGCGGTAACGGAGCTTATGTGCCTGTTAATGCACCAGACCCCGGAAAACTGCCCACGGACGGCGCTCTAAAGATTACGGATGATGTAAACGTCTATACAAGCGAAAAAGCTTATCCGGTAATTCAGATAACCAAAAATGATGTCTCCGTTATGCCTGTTCCTTGGGAAAATGAAAACGGAGAGTTGGTTGCGAAAGAACTTTGCAGAAAATATAACGGGGGTGGTTTTCATGACTGGAGACTTCCGAGAGCCACAGAGTTGCGGGCGGTATGGGTACTGGTAGCGGGTAATGGGAATGTATATAAAGATTTGAACTTTGACAAGGACGCGAATCGAAATAAACCATACTGGACCGGTACGGAAGTAAGTGAAAACGACGCATGGGGCATGTTTTTTGATTATGGAAATGGTATTGTGGATACTAAGTTGGTGCTATCTCCGTACGATAAGAAAACGACGGGTTCTGTGCGCTGTGTCCGTGATGCTTCATAAGTAATGATATTATAACAATATACAAATGAACGATATTATCATGATAAAAAAAATAATTCCGGTATGTATCGCCTGCCTGGCCTTAGGGGGATGCACGGAGGACAGCCTGTTGCCCGGCCCGGGAACATCTTCATCCCCGGCCCCGGTGACCGTGAAGCTCACCCTGGGCATAGACGGTTATAATACTTCGTCCGACGGGAAAACACGTGCGGAAGAAATGCCTCCTGTGCTTAGGATGTCTTCGCCGGATATGGATGTGGAACTTGTGGCGACGCCTGCCGTCACAAGGGCAGCTTCGTCTCCGGCCGGGAATATTCCTGAAGATTATGCCGTTTATTCGTACATGGGCTTCCAGTTTAGCGGAACACAACCGGACGGAACACTGGTAGAAAAGAAATATTTTGCATCTCCTGATGGCTCCATCAAGACAGATGACGTGGAGATTGTACCTACACCGGCGGGGCAAAAAAACATGATTGTGGTTTTGGCCAACGTCAATGAGAGTGACTTTAGTGGTATGACAGTAGGCAGTTCCACCTATGCGGATTTACAGAAACTCTTTATGACACGGGCGGATAATAATACTATTTTCCCCAGAAACGTGGTGCATCTGCCGAATGGCCAAGGAGAAAGAACGGGGATCGTCATGTGCGGTCAGACTGCCGCTGAAATCTCTGTGGGCAAACAGCTATACGTCTCTTTGAAGCGCACCGTGGCAAGAGTGAAATTCAATATAACAACCACTTTTAACCATTTTATAGAAGTTCCGCATACGTGGAATGTAACCTTGGTAAACATTCCCACGCAGAGTTATTATAGTGTGATTGGAAGAAAAGCCGTTTTCCCTTCAGTGGATTTGAACAGATCCGGCTTTTTTTGGTCTGAATCACTCGCTATGACAACCACCGCAAATCCTGTGATTAATACGGAGCCTATATACATCCCGGTCAATCTCCAGCAGAGCGTACCGACCTCTACGCAGAGTACCCGTCGCGATAACTCACCTAAGGGCGGTACTTACCTTCAGATTATAGGGCTGGAGAATCAGGAGATCGCTGGTACCCCGAATTTGCATATTGTAAAAGATTTCTCTATCTACCAGTTGTTTTTGGGAAAGAACTTCACGACTGATTTCAGCGTATACCCCAATTATGACCTGACTTATAACATTATCCTGAAAGGAAATAACCCGGAAGATACCAATGTAGTCCGGTTGATACCGGGCTATTTCTCGGGAAAACTTACGGCATACGATGCAAGTGGTAATCGCTTGTCGTCGGTCACTGACGCGAATGCCGTTAAATGGCAATACCCGAACAAGATAGAGGTTTACTTTTCGGACGGATACTATCCGGCGGGAAGTTCGTCCGGCACCACAACACCGGGAGAAACGAACCTGAAATGGTATGTAGGATCGGCGCCACTCGACAAATTGGGAGCTACTTCGTTGACGGATGGGCATGAGAATACCGCACGGTTGCAAGCCGCCGGCGTTCCTTGGGAAGACTATGCGGCTGCTTATACCTGCTACCGCGGACTGAATGGATACAACCAGGGAAACGAGGCCGGTGATATCCTGTGGTATCTTCCTTCTATCGGCGAGTTGATAGGAACCTGGATTTCCTCTTCAAGTACGGTAAGCCAGCTGAGTGCCGGTTACTGGTCGTCTACCGCCTGTCCGGATGCCGATAAAGCCTTTGTAATCACGAATGAAGGGAAGGTGTACTCCGACGCTGTCGGCAATACGCATGCCGTCAGAGGTTTCCAGGACCCGGTCAAAGCCAGTCATGCGAGCAATTAGCGATAAGTAAACGAAATGCAACCTAATAAGAAATAAAGATGATGAGTTTCAAGACCTGTTCCATTCTATGGATCGTTTTATTCTGCTTCGGCCTTCCTTCGGGAGTTTTTGGGCAGTATATCCAGAAAGAGACTATCGGCGGAAAAACGTATGCCGTTATTTATGCGGAAGGACTGGCTGGAGCCGCCCAATGGGGAAGCGGAGTAAAGATAATGCGGAACGGTGCTACCATCCGGCATCAGGTTTCCAAAGGAAACGGTGGAAACTTGAGCGTCAATGACAGAATACCGTTTCGCTTTATTGTGGCACCCACGGATGTGGGAAGCAATGATAAGAATTGGATGGCAGTGCAAGGAGTAAATGATGGCGGGCAGGATGATAATCCGGATTTTGCCACCACTGCAAATACAGGGTGCCGTTGGTATGGTACTGCCGGCGCACCGGGTGAAGGGCGCAAATGGCGTGTTCCCACTCAACGCGAGCTGCAACTGATGTGGATGTTTCGTGAAGCCATTGGGGCGATATATAAGGACAAACCGATGGAAGAAACCGGCAGGACGAAAAGATACTGGTCTTCCACTGAAAAGGGGGCAACAGATGCTTGGTTTTTTGATTTTACATCGGGGAAACCTTACTGTGATATCCAGGCTAAAAGTACGGCGAACGGTATGGTGAGATGTGTAAGTGATTATTAACCCAATGACAAAATGTAACATGAGAATTCCGGAATTAGTGTTCGACAAGGAAGGTAAAAACCTGTATCATATCTACCTGTTTTTCATCGAAGAGAATTGGTGGTGCTTCGGCCATTCCGCCCATTACCTGAGTATGATCTATCCGCAGCTGGAGGGTGTTGAGGCAAATGGTGAGAATGTTGCCGAATCCATACCTTGTGTATATGTACCAGAGCGCTACCTGGTAAATCTTACCGACCGCTATGATACGCTGGTTTCGGACACATGCCTACAGGTGAGTCCTCCGCCTGCCGTTTATAGTTACCGGAAAGAATATGACAATTGGTGTACACAACTAACTGTCTGTTAATATAAACTCCTTATATTGAAATATCAATGAGACGAATTGTACGATATTGCTTATTGTCCTTTTTCCTGCTGCTTGCAGGCAGTCTGACGACCCATCTGCGGGCGCAGTTCTATTCAGTACAGACCAATACGCTAAAATTGGCTACTACCACCTTCAACGCCGAGGGCAGCATGATGCTGAGTACCCACTGGACGCTGAACCTGGGCTTTTCCTATAATCCGTGGAATTTCAGCGACACGCGGAAGATCAAGCACTTCCTGTTGGAATCGGGCGCACGCTATTGGTTCTGGCAAACTTATGCCGGCAGTTTTATCAGCATGTATGCCATGGGAGCGCGCTACAACGTGGCGTGGGACGGACTGCTGGATGGTAAATATCGTTATCAGGGCTGGGGCTATGGTGCGGGAATGACCTACGGGCGTTCGTGGTTGCTGGGCAAACGCTGGAATATGGAAGTCGAAGCAGGTTTGGGACTGTTGGTAACCCCCTACACGAAATATCGTTGCGAACACTGCGGTGACAAGGTGAAGTCGGGCACTTATTTTCTTCCGACACCTAAGCTGGCATTTAATCTTGTTTATTTATTCTAAGGTTGATCCTTGTCGTCAACCCATGGGTGTATGAAGAGTACTAAAAGTTTCTATATTCTGTTCCTGATCATGCTTGTCACCGCATGCTCTCCATTCGGCAGGCTCTACAAAGAGCAGCCGAGGGTGATGTTGGCATTGCCCGCTGCGCGGAAGAGCCCGCCGAAGCGTCCGGTGGTAAAACATGACTCGGTTATCTCTACCCCGTCTTCGAACTTCGTCTTTGTCACTTCCAGGCCGGGTGTGTCCATGGAATGGGATAGTATCCATAAAGAGAACCTGACTACCATGGCATTGGATGAAATTGTGATCTCTGCCAATACCACCCGCAACACGGCGGAACGCAACGGGCTGATTGATGTTGAATTTGTAGTAACGGTGCCCCGTGCCTTGCAGCAGGATAACTGGATGGTGAATGTCCGTCCGGTTCTGATGCGGGGAGATATGCTCGATTCCCTGAAAGAACTGCGCTTCACCGGACAACGGTTTCGCGAGTTGCAGGAGCGTGACTACCGGCGTTATGACCGTTTTCTGGAAAAGATTATCCCGGACTCGGTCAATTTCTACCGTACCTATGTCGACTATCGCTCTTTCGAGCGTTATCTGGAACGTCTGAAGTGGTATAAGCGTGGATTGGAGAAACGCTGGGCGATACAGGGTGCCAAGAAACGGCGTCCTGACCCGTTGCTGCTGCGTTTTGAGATGTTCAACCGTCAGGCTGCCGAACGCGACAGCCTGCTGAAAGACCGCATGCTGGAGAACTCGTACCGGATGATCACACGCCAGTGGTGGCAGTATGACCGTGCCTTGGCACGGGTGAACGACACGTTGCAATATCAAAACAAATACCTGCTGGAACGCTTCCGCTTCTTCAACGACAAATGGGCGAATTATGCCCGAAGCCTGGAAGATGATTCCCTCACCTGCGCGGAAAATGCCAAAGCGCGTGCGGAAGCATTGATTGCCCGTAAAAGCTACTTCTATGACCGGGCGTTGAGTGCCGCCGCCTGGCAGGCGGAACGCAGATTCAACCGGATACATGAAATAGGAGCGGAACTGGGAGCGGAACCCGGTGCGCGGATCTACTCTCCCCGCTTTGATTATTTCAATGAAAAGATGGAACAGCTGGACGCCGGCCTTTACCGGTATTACCGCATCAGGGGCGCGCGTGCCGAAAAGAAGGAAAACCTGAAATTCCTGCGTGCTTTCCTTGCAGGGAAGGACACGACGCACCTCAACCGTGAGCAACTCACGGAAAAATATATCCGCCGTTATGAGAAAGTAAGGAATTTCCTCCCGATGTTCCATTTCCGCCGTCCGGACCTGGACACCCTGCCTCCTTCGTGGATCACGGAGACGCAATATCAGGAGAGGCCGGTCCGACCGGATACGGTACGGACACGTAAGGTCCTGCTGTCGCAGTTCTCGAAAGAAGAAATATACGCATATTATGAATCGCACGCACAGGGAATGCCCGACAGGGGACCCGCCGGATTTTTCCGTGGATTGTCGCCTTTATTGACTTATCACCGCATTCTGCCCGACTCGGTGCAGCGACGTACTCCCGGACCTAAGGCATTCCGGAATTTAGAGCGCAGCCGGGTGGACTCGGCAGCTACGGTTAACCGCTATATGCGTCGTTACGAAACCCTGCGGTCTGCTTATCCGCAGTACCGTCTGAAACGTGAATTGTATAATATCAATCCGCCCGCCCTTCGTCATGCCGCCAAGCAGACAGGCTATGGAGAACGGATAGCGCGCATCAATTCGCTCGATTCTACCGCTCTGGTAAAGATGTTCTATAAAACGCAGAAGATTGCCCGCAATGAGGCTCGCAAAGCGATCAAAGACGAGAAATACCGTGATATTGTCCGTTTCCCGTTCAACCCGGAAGCTAAACTCGACACTGTGATTTATGCTGCCGACCAGGTACGCTTTCTCTATTCGCAGAAGGTGCCCGCGGATGAAAACTCGGCGCGCATGAAGGTCTATGTGGTGGGCAATGTGCTGAACAGCAACGGTAGCGAATACCCGCTTCCCAAATCGGATACGCTGACTTTTCTGGTGAGTTCGATGACGAAGTTCGTTGACAAGACTCCCCGCTTTGTGCGTAAAATCGTCACCCGCGACGCGGAAGCGAATGCCAGTGTGAATTTTTATTTTCCCAAAAACCGTTTTAGTCTGGATGAATCCATCGATGTGAACCGGAAGGGAGTGAAACAGGTGCGCGATCTTACCCTGGCGCTGATGACCGATCCGGTGTACATCATAGACAGCCTGACACTCTTTGCCACCTCTTCTCCGGAAGGTAACTGGCGCATCAACGGAGAGATAGCCCGGAAACGTGCTGAATCTATCCGTAACATTCTGGTGCGTGACTTCACGCAACTGTATGATTCCCTGTCTGTCGGTGCCGCCATGGAGATAGACGATGCGGGCAATATCCGGAAACGGGAGGTGAAAGACGAGATCCCGAACCTGCCGCAACTGATAAAAGTGCGTACCATTCCTGAAGGATGGGACAAATTGCGACACCTGATCATGGAAGATGAGCATTTTGTCGGTGACAGGGGCGCCGTCTTGCGGATCATAGATAAGGAGGCGGACCCCGACCGGCGTGAATGGCTGATCAAGAGCCGGTATAAGGCAGAGTATGCCTACATGCTCGACAAGCTCTACCCGTCCGTACGTGCGGTGGACTTCCGCTTTACCCTTTCCCGCCGGGGCATGCAGCAGGATACGGTGTATACCACTGAGCCGGATACGGCGTATGCACGGGGAGTGGAGTGTCTGGAGAAACGCAAATATGCGCAAGCACTGGAAATTCTGCGCCCGTACGAAGATGTGAATACGGCCATTGCCTATATGTCACAGGGGTATGACAAAGCCGCTTTGCGGATATTCGGTAATTTGCCTCAGACAGCCGACGTCAAGTACATGCAGGCCATTCTTCAGGCACGTCTGGGGGATGAAGAACAGGCGGTACGGCTATTGCTCAGTGCAGTGGATATGGACGAAAAAATGAAATTCCGCGCGAACCTTGACCCTGAACTGTCTGCACTGGTGAAGAAATACGATCTCTTCAAGGAAGAGGATGATTGGTAATTAGAAAGAGTGAAACAGATGAATCTGGTTTGTCATTGATAATATTAAAAACTAAAAGGATGAATAAGAAAGAATTGATTCAAAAGGTCGCTATTCGTAGCGGCATGTCACAGGCAGATGTGGAAAGGGTCTTAAACCATATCACCGACACCGTCAGAGACAGTTTGCATAATGAAGAGTCCGTAACACTTGTGGGATTTGGAAGTTTCCGGGTACAGGAACGTGCGTCACGCGCGGGGTATAATCCGTCAGCCGGTCAGAAAATGCAGATTCCCGCAAAGAAGATTGTTAAATTCAGACCGGGTAAGGCGCTGGAAATTTAAACATGATTTTATATAATAGTATATGGGCGAAGGCCTTTTTAAATAAGAAGAAGTATTATTTCATGCTTTTCGGATGCTGTTTTACCCGTTACAAATATCTGGAAGCATGGGAGGATATGGAACTTCGTATTCATGAGAGGCAATATCTCGAATGTTTCTTGTTGGCGTTGTTGCCTGCATTGGTTCTTTCCCTGTGGCTTTCATGGTGGTTCATGTTATTGGCATTTGTCAATTATCATCTGCTTTATTGGATAGAGAGATGGTTCGGGCACCATTCTTCATTTGATTGGGAAGCGTTGGAGCATTGTGGCGATTCGCTTTATTTGAGGAAACGGAAATTTTGTGCCTGGATGAAGTGGTATGGCAAAAAAACGCTGCCGCCTTCCGAATGGGATGACTAAATAATTCTCTTGTTATATGTTAGTTGCTGTGAAGCAGCTTATTTCCCCAGAATCCATATCCCCTGCCATTCTTTGATATAAAGGAATGGATTTATGGATTCACTGCCTGTGAAGGTAGACTATTGTTTGTTTTGTTTGTGTGGTGCGCCTCTTTCCCGGTGGGGAAAAGGCGCACTTTTTTTGTTAAATGTATGTTCACAGGAATCGACAAATGCGCAAAGGACCAGAATAGGTTAAGGTAAGTTTGTGCATTGTTTGCCATGTGGGCAGAAGTGATGATGATACCTTTTATATAGGTTGAACTTTGGTCGGATAGCAGTGAAATACAATCTGTATATGGCTGGAGCTTTTGAACAAGTTCTTTCTGTTTGGTGCGATAGGCGTGCTAACAAATGATAATAATTGAACTTCTATTGAAAAATATAGAATAAAAACATCGTTATCTAATTTATTGTGTTACCTTTGTTCCCAGAGTTTGAGTTACGAATCATTATTGTACAGTTCTTCTTTTTAATATATTATTAGTAAGTAGTCCTCTTCTGTAATTATCCTCCTCACTCCAAATTAGTATTTATTTTAATAAAATTTTTAGATGAACATTTACATTTCAGGTTTAAGCTATGGCACAACTGATGCCGACTTAACAAATTTATTTGCAGAGTTTGGAGAAGTTTCTTCAGCCAAAGTTATTTTTGATAGAGAGACTGGCAGATCCAGAGGATTCGCTTTCGTAGAAATGACGAACGATGGAGAAGGACAAAAGGCAATTGATGAACTGAATGGAGTTGAATACGACCAGAAGGTTATTTCAGTAAGCGTTGCACGCCCTCGTACTGAAAGACCGTCAAACGGTGGAGGCCGTGGTGGTTATAATAACTCTAGAAGATATTAATATCCAGATAAAAGCAGAAGATTCTGTCTTCTGCTTTTGTTTAAAAACTGTTTCCGTTTCATGATTTAACGGAGGAATCTCTACTGAATAGGGAGGACGAAAAATCATTTTACATTTAAGTTCTGCTAATTCTGGCTCTTCTATGCAAAATTAGGAATTTCTAATCCTGTACTTTCCATTCTGAAAATAGATTTATTAGGCTTTTTTGTAATACAATACTCCTGAAATAGTCAGGAGCAAATAGTTTAATAAATTATCCAATAAGGTAAATCGTTAGTGGCAGGCTAGTATTGAGTACTTGGATAAAGTATACTCACTTCTGTCTATCTGTTTTGCCCATACAAAATAAAACATATGAAATCGTTCTTTATAGGAAATATTGAAATTAAAACACCTGTTATACAAGGTGGAATGGGAGTAGGAATCTCACTGTCCGGTTTGGCATCTGCAGTAGCAAACGAAGGCGGAGTAGGGGTTATATCATGTGCGGGTTTAGGGTTGTTATACCCCAAAGGAAAGGGCACCTATCCGGAGAAATGTATAAGCGGACTGAGAGAGGAAATTCGCAAGGCACGTACAAAGACAAAAGGTATAATCGGAGTAAACGTCATGGTTGCCTTATCTAATTATGCCGATATGGTGCGTACTGCGATTGAGGAAGAGATTGACGTGGTATTTTCAGGTGCGGGACTTCCGCTCGATTTGCCATCATACCTGCCCTCGGGAAGTGTTACAAAATTGGTTCCTATCGTATCTTCTTCAAGAGCAGCGAAAATTATTTGTGACAAGTGGCAAAAGAACTATAACTATCTGCCCGATGCAATCGTGGTAGAAGGACCTAAAGCCGGTGGGCATTTAGGATTTAAAAAGGAACAAATACAGGATCAGCATTATGCTTTGGAAGCATTGATTCCGGAAGTGGTAATGATTGCATCCAGCTATAAAGAACAGAAACAAATTCCGGTGATTGCAGCCGGAGGGATTTCAACAGGTGAGGATATAGCGCATTTTATGGAACTGGGAGCTTCAGGTGTACAGATGGGAAGCATTTTTGTAACTACTCTTGAATGTGATGCTTCAGAAACATTTAAAGAAGTATATATTCATTCCAAATCTGAAGATGTTCTTATTATTGAAAGTCCTGTCGGGATGCCGGGACGGGCTATTGATGGAGAATTTATTCACAATGTGAATAATGGTTTGGAGAGACCTAAGAACTGTTCGTTCCATTGTATCAAGACCTGTGACTACACAAAAAGTCCCTACTGCATTATCAAGGCTTTATATAATGCAGCTAGAGGAAATATGAAAAAAGGATATGCATTTGCCGGTAGCAATGCCTTTCTCGCAGAAAAGATTAGTAGCGTAAAAGAAGTAATGGCTACATTGGAACGCGAGTTTTTCTTGGCAACCCATAAACTGGCTTAATTAGGAGGACTTTGCATTTCCATTCCGGATTTGTTTGCGTCTTTCAATCTATAAAAACAAAATCGCTGTTTCAATACAGTATAAATAACAATTATGACATTTAAAGAATTAAATATAACCGAACCGATTTTAAAAGCTATTGAAGAAAAAGGATATGCCGTACCCACTCCTATACAAGAGAAAGCAATTCCGCCTGCATTAGCAAAAAGGGATATACTGGGCTGTGCGCAGACGGGAACCGGGAAGACTGCTTCATTTGCAATCCCTATTATCCAGCATTTGCAGATGAATAAAGAGCTGACGAAACGTCAGGGAATTAAAGCTTTGATCTTGACACCTACCCGTGAACTTGCATTGCAGATCAGTGAATGTATTAACGACTATGCCAAATATACCCGGGTACGTCACGGAGTTATCTTCGGAGGAGTGAATCAGCGCCCGCAAGTGGATATGTTACACAAAGGAATTGATATTCTCGTTGCTACCCCCGGACGTTTACTCGACTTGATGAATCAGGGGCATGTACATTTAGATAGTATCCGGCATTTCGTTCTTGATGAAGCAGACCGTATGCTTGATATGGGATTTATTCACGATATCAAACGGATATTACCAAAACTTCCGAAAGAAAAGCAGACTTTGTTTTTCTCGGCTACAATGCCTGATACGATTATTTCTCTAACTAACTCTCTGTTGAAGAATCCTGTGCGAATCAGTATAACTCCGAAATCATCGACTGTGGATTCTATTGAGCAGATGGTCTATTTTGTAGAGAAAAAGGAGAAGAGCCAGTTGTTGATTTCGATTTTACAGAAGTCGGAAGATCAATCGGTACTGGTATTCTCACGTACGAAGCATAATGCGGATAAGATCGTCAAAATATTGGGCAAGGCAGGGATTGGCAGTCAGGCTATTCATGGAAATAAAAGTCAGGCGGCACGACAGTCGGCATTGGGCAATTTTAAGTCCGGGAAAACACGTGTGATGATCGCTACTGATATTGCTGCCAGAGGTATTGATATCAATGAGCTACCTTTGGTGATTAACTATGATCTTCCCGATGTACCGGAAACGTATGTCCATCGTATCGGACGTACCGGAAGAGCTGGAAACACTGGGACGGCACTTACATTCTGTTCGCAGGAAGAGCGTAAGCTGATTAATGATATTCAGAAATTGACAGGAAAAAAACTGAATAAAGCTGATTATGTAATCTAGAGATCGGTTTTATTGCATTATTCATTCATATCTAGTATAAATAAAAAATAAGTTCTATGGCAAAATCCATGACAGTTGGTAAACGTGAAAATGAAAAGAAGAGACTCGCTAAGCGGGAAGAGAAACAAAAAAGAAAAGAAGACAGGAAGTCATCTAACAGGGGCAGTAGCCTTGATGATATGATTGCTTATGTAGACGAGAACGGGATGATTACTTCAACTCCTCCGGCAAATAATACAAAGAGAGAAGAAATTAATGCCGAGGAAATCATTATTGCCACTCCTAAAAAGGGAAAAGAGGAACCGGTTATTTTAAGAGGAAGAGTCGAATTCTTTAATACATCAAAAGGATATGGCTTTATTAAAGATCTTTCTGGCGTTGAGAAGTATTTTTTTCATGTGAACAATGTGGTTACCGCAATTTCGGAGAATGACATTGTGACGTTTGATCTGGAACGTGGACAAAAAGGGATGAATGCAATTAATATTTGTCTGGAAAATAAACTGAAACCGGAAGATACGGTTAAAGCCGATCCTGTATAAAAACATGGATTTATATTCTGCTTGTGTAATCGTGTATAAACAAAGATATTCAATTGATATATGAAAAAAGGTAATGTAATGCGTGAGTTTGTTTCTTCCAGCCAAGTGATGGAGAATGCAATCAAAGAGTATAAAAAAAGTGTAGGTAAGGTAGTATTGGTTGCCATTACTCCACGAACTACCATTGAACTTCCTGCGCATTTAACCCAGGCAGAAATAGACGCTCGAGTAGAGGTTTATAAAAAACTACATAGTTCAAAAGTGTAGCTGCTTGTACTACGGAAGTAGGTGCAAAATGGACAAGACAAAAATCCCTTGAATTTTTAAAGTTCAAGGGATTTTTGTTATTGGTCTATTGGCGTGTCTTGAATTGACGGGGAGCCATGTCCCCTATGCTGTTCAATGATTCTCACAATATTGTTTCATTGGTATTGACTTAGATATTCCATTTCTATAACTTACTTGTTTTCTTCCTTTTCTTATGGATTGAATATGTTAAAACTTCTGCAATTTGAGATACATTTGCTTGCAGAAGTGTTTTAACCCCGTATTCATCAAAAGACAGTTGTATGTATATTCAGAAGATTCTATTAGTAGTGACGGGAACTGGGACTTATGCGAATAGTAGCCTGGCAACCGGATTATGGCTTAGTAAGTTTACTCACATCTATCATTGTGCCGGAGAAAGAGGATATGAAATGACGATAGCCAGTCCCGAAGGAGGAAATACGCCTGTTGATCCTGAGAGTTTAAAAACAGTCGTTCTGGATAAGATATCCAGGGAGTATTGGGAGAATCCTGAGTTCAGAGAAATGCTGCGTCATGCCAAAAAACTGGATGATGTTCGGGAGCAGCTATTCGATTGTATTTATTTGGCTGGCGGACACGGAACCATGTACGACTTTCCGGATAATGCCGTTTTGCAGGCAATCATTACGGAACATGATGAAAACAACAAGCTAGTGGCTGCAATCTGTCATGGAGTATGCGGACTGTTGAATGTCAAATCATCCAATGGTGAATATCTGATTAAAGGCAAAGAAATAACAGGGTTCAGTTGGCTGGAAGAAAGCCTTGCCAATCGGAAGAAAGAAGTTCCTTTCAATCTTGAAGCATCACTCAAAGCGAGAGGGGCCAACTATCAAAAGGCATTGATACCTATGACCTCAAAAGTAATTGTTGACAATAATCTGGTGACGGGACAAAATCCGTTTAGCTCTAAAGAAATGGCGGAGGTTGTGCTGCAACAGTTGCATGAGAGGGAGATGACAGACCAGTGAAAGAATGAGATATCTATAAAATATAAACTAATGATTAAGCCTATGAATTTAGATGAAGTACTCCAGTATCGCCGCTCTGTGCGTGTGTATGATAAAATGAAACCGATAGATACGGAGAAGGTGAAACATTGTCTGGAACTGGCAACACTAGCTCCCAACAGTTCGAATATGCAGTTGTGGGAATTCTATCACATCACACAGCCTGAACTGTTGGCGAAAGTTTCGAGAGCCTGCCTCGACCAGAAATCGACTGCCACTGCACCGGAAGTGGTGGTTTTCGTGGTCCGCCGGGATGTCTACAGGAAGCGTGCGCGGTTTGTACTCGACTTTGAACGGGATAACATTCATCGCAACAGCCCGAAAGAACGTCAGGCAAAACGAATCAAAGACCGTGAATTGTATTACGGAATATTAATGCCATTTGTGTATGCCCGCTTCTTGGGGCTTCTGGGGCTGTTCAGGAAGCTGTTGGCTAATATTATCAGCATTTTCCGTCCGATGATGCTCGAAGTGTCCGAGAATGATATGCGTGTGGTTGCCCATAAGTCCTGTGCGCTTGCTGCCCAGACATTTATGATTGCGATGGCGAACGAAGGGTATGATACTTGTCCATTGGAGGGGCTGGACAGCCGTCGGCTAAAAAGAGTGCTGAAGCTACCGCATGGTGCCGAAATAAATATGGTTATCCCCTGCGGAATACGGGATGGGAATAAAGGTATTTGGGGTGAACGGTGCAGAGTGCCGTTTGATGAAGTTTATCGAAAGATTTCTTCTTCTTGATTTTCGAAGTGCTGACGACCTGTACTTACCTGCAAATAAGCAATTATCATAATTGAAATGATTTCACTAGTGTCCCAATTTTAATGGGACACTAGTGTCTTGTCTCATATTCTGACAGATTATAATGGTCAATGCTTATATTATATAAGAACGACTACACTGACTGGATTCCTGTATTACCCTTAGTTCGGACTATATGTTTGATACTCCTCCGAACAGTACTCCACTTCGGGAATATCGCAAATGGTCGTACAGGTCCATAGCTGGCGAGTATAATCAAGAGCGATACTAATGCCGTGATAAGCAGCCAACCGTAGATTTCTTTCATAGAGACAACGAGAGCCTGCGTCTGCACCATTCCATAAAGTTGACCGATAGGCACATGGTCTATGGCAGGATTGAAATCTACGATATTTGAACTGAGTAGTGAAGCGTTTTTAGCCATTGTATGTCTTAGGAATTCCCCAATAAGTGCCGGCCCGAGTGTCGCTCCCATAACCGCTCCTGTGAATCCGTTGATGGTAAGGGCCTGTGGAAATACCTGAAATGGAAGTCCGCTCTGTACAATTGAGGTAAGGAAAACAATGGAGATTATCACGGATGCGGCACCACGAAAAAACAGCGGAATGAAAAGCATCTCTTTCTCAATGCCATAATCTATGAAGAAATAGAAACAGGCAAGGTAACAGGCAGCAAGGACAAATGCTATTGCCGCCATGGTCTTGTACCTCCATTTACGTAGTGCGAAGGTGAAATATGTGAACGCACACCCGGCGATGATTCCAGCGAAAACATACCAGTTCAAGTCGATCAGATTGGTTTCATCAAATCCGAGTATATTTGCTGCATAACTGTGTTCAAACACATGTTCAGTGGCAATCAGGGTGAAGAAAACGAGGTAGATGCCCGTTGCTCGTATCACGTTGTGGTTTCTCATCGCCCTGAATGATATGTAGGGATGGTGAAGGAATGTAGCTCTCCACAGGTTTATGCCGAGACAGGCAAGCCCGATAACTGTTGCACCTCTTATCTCCGTGGCATCCCACCAGTCATAGAAATTGCCATAGACGCAGATGAAAGTAAAACAAAGCATGAATCCCGCCCATAAGATTGCGCCTATCCAGTCGATGCCGAGCAAAGGAATGAACATTGGTCCGCGTACAGGCTTCACTAATATCATAACCAGCAGTACCATTAGGGCGAGCAGTCCGGTCATAATCCAGTGCATATATTCCCATTGCGAGAAGAATATAATATAGACGGTGGTGATACCGTTCAATTGTATTACGCTGTCAACTATTATATAGACGTAGCAAAAGAATATCGCCATGTCACGTACAGGAGTCAGCCATAACTGTATTGTGGAGTTACAGGCAAGTGTGGCCTGCATCCTGAACCATCCCGCCACGAAACAAGTGCCGACAAGCAACGGTACACTTGTTGTGTGGGCACATATAATATTGGCAACTATCAGGACTATACCTGAAGTAACCAACTGGGTTCGGGTAGAGAAACGGAACTTGATGCGGAACATGACGGCAAAATTGATGGCCAACCCTATCAGTGAGGCATAGCCTGCCATGAGAATATCTTCTTGCATAAGTGCCGTAGTACCTACCATGTCAGATGCGGCGGCAAGATAAACTCCGCTTGAGAACTGGATTATCAGTACAAAAAGAATAAACAGATACGGCTTTAGCTGTCGTGGAATGAAATTGGGAACATCCGGAATGTCGAATGGTCCCTGTGGAACGTGCCAGTCTGCCATATCAATACTTTACGTAACATTCCACATTCATACCAGTACGGAGCCGTTCCATATCTTCCGGCTTGTTGTCTTCCGTAAATTCAATCCTTACGGGTATTCGCTGACGCACCTTTACGAAATTTCCGGCTGAATTGTCCTGCGGGATCAGTGAAAGTGAAGCACCGGTAGCTGTGGAGATTGACCGGATATTTCCGTTGAAAAGAACTCCCGGGATAGCATCCACCCTTATTTCTACTTTACTTCCGGGAACTATGTGGTGGAGTTGAGTTTCCTTATAGTTGGCGGCAACCCACACGTCGCCTGATTCAATAATATCAAGCAGTGTTTGGCCCGGTTGTACGAGTTGACCGACCTGTATCTCCTTACGTGAAGTGTAGCCGTTGCACGGGGCGGTAATTATAGTGTAGCTGAGATTAAGTTCTGCAGTTTCAAGGAGAGCTTTGGCAAGTTCAATTCCTGCTTCTGACTGCGATATGCGTTGACGGTTGACATCGACGACCGATGAGGTTGCCGAACGTTGCCTCACAAGCATTTCGTAGCGGGCTTTTTTTACCCTATAGTCCGTCTTGGCACCATCATACTGCTGGCGGGTGACGGCATCCTGTGCCAATAGTTTTTCGTATCGGGCCAAATCTGTAGCTGCATTATCCATCAGCACTTTGGCTTCAGTGATAGATGCCTCATTGACGGCTACATTTGCCGAAGCTGATACAACTGTCCGGTCAGCGACACCGCGTCCGGCGAGGGCATTCTGGTAATCTGCGTTTGCACGGGCTACATTAAGGCGCATATCGGCATCGTCAATTATCACAAGTGTGTCCCCTTTCTTAACCTTCTCGTATTCTTTGAAACGGATTTCTTTGATGTAACCTTGTACGCGGCTATTGAGGGGCACTATCTGCCGACGCACCTGCGCATTGTCGGTAAATTCTACATTGCCAAGGTGAATGAACTTGCTGCCGACCCACAATGCTGCGACAGCGATTACTGCGATGGTGATGATATAAGAAAGTATCTTTTTGCTACGGTGTTTCATATTTTTCCGGTGGTGAATAAAAGTTTATAATAATAGTAGATGATGTTTATACGAGCGTTAACCAGCTGCTTCTCCGCATCGAGTTTTGCATTGGCCGCGTCGAGCATATCGGTAATCAATGCCATATCTGCCGAGTATCGCGTAGAAATCGTGCGGTAATTTCGTTCGGCAAGCTCTGCGCTTTTCCGTTGGTTCTGTAGCTCTTCATAGGCCTCTAAATAGTGTATATGGTCGGCTCTTACAGCAAGCGAGACACTTTCACGTGTGGCGGCAAGTTCTTCTATTGTCCTTTGTGTGGCAGCACGGCTCTTTGCCAAAGACTTGTTGCTTTTATATAGTGAGGAAATGTTGTAGCTGACCCCGACCCCGATATACCAATAGCTTAAGTTGCGATTGATTGGCGGTACTTCCACAAGAATGGGACCGTCAATGCTCCAACCTGCCTGAAGCCCTATCTTGGGCAGACGCTCGGAACGGATGATATTTTCCGCTTTGCGACTTATGTCAACACCGGAACGTGCGAGGCTTAATGACGGAGAGTTCAACATAGCCTCCTGCTGCCACCATTGTTCTCCATTCATCGGTAAAGAACGAGTCAGAATGGTGGAATCCGGTACAACGACAGTTCCCTCGGGCAATCCTGCCGTTGTTACAAGATTGACATTAAGGATGTCGAGAGTATTGTTTATCTTGACAAGCTGTAATTCAAGATTCGATACCAAGAGTTCATAGCGTGTGATGTCATTTTGAAGAGCTGTCCCCTGCTCATAGCGTGCCTGCATTTCTTTCAATACCTTTTCGGCTGCGGATATATTGCTTTCCATAACCCGGCGCAGATTAGTATATTTATAGATGTCAAGATAGAATCCTGTAAGTTGGAAGCGGATATTGTCTCGCTGAAAGTCGGTAGCATACCGTGTGGCTGTTGATTTCAGCCCGGCAAGTTCTATGGCATTTGCCACGGCTCCGCCTGTATAAACCGGCTGGGTGACATTCAACGACAGTCCATTTCCCAGATGTGGTATGGGAGCTTTCTGATAGTCGCTGAAATTGCGTTTGGTTGTAAAGCCATCGCCTATATAACTGATCGAAAGCGATGCTTTGACATCTGGTAGGCGACCTGCACGCGCAACGCTTATTGCATGCCCGGCTTCGGTCTGTGCAGAAAATGAAGGGCGGAGTTGTGCACTGTTGGCTTCAGCGGTCTCGAAAATTTTTTCCAAAGTTATTACCGACTGGGCATAAGAGCACACCCCACCGCTCAACAAGGTCACGGAAAGCAACCCTGTGAGCAATCGAAGATTGTTCATGAAGAATTTGTTTTTTATGATATAAATTGATTATTTTGTCAGTCATGGTGTATGACCGAACCTAACTCGCAGATTTACGAGCCATAAACTGAAGCTGTGCTTTTCCAGTTTTCCAAATATCCCCAGTTTCTTACAGGGATATCAATAGTTGTGATACATTTATTCTTTATAATCATACAAGTGCAACTTTTTGTGAATTGCGTTGCAAAATTACAAAAATATGTTGATTTTATGATTATATTGGACTATTATTTTATGTACAAATGGTGGTAATGCAAAATGTAAGACTGGGCACTCATTTGGACTCCCGAAAATAAAAAAGCCTTGTAAGTCGTTGTCTTACAAGGCTTTTTGGCTTTCGTTTGTGGTGCCACCAGGAATCGAACCGGGGACACAAGGATTTTCAGTCCTTTGCTCTACCAACTGAGCTATGGCACCATAATATTAACTTGATTCAGTTAAATCTCTTTTGCGGTTGCAAAGGTAGTGAAACTTTTGGATTCTGCAAGTCTTCTGGAAATAAAAAACACTGATAAAAAGTTAGTCAGCTAATTATCAGTGTTGTATAAGATGAAAATATTTCAAGTATGTGATGAAATCTATTGCTTATTCTCCTTTAATGGATTCCATCCCTGCGCTTTTAATTCGAATTCTTGTCCATCACGAGTAATCAATGCACAGCCAAGTTCGGGCTTGGTAATATGTCCAATGAGACGGACTCCTTCCATTTGTGATACTTTCTCATGATCGGCGATGGAAACAGTAAAGAGTAGTTCATAATCTTCTCCGCCGTTTAAGGCACAGGTTGTAAGATTCATGTTAAACTCTTCAGCCATAACAGCCGTCTGATAATCGATTGGAATATGCTCTTCGTAGATGCGGCAACCAGCATTGCTTTGTTTACAGATATGCATCAGCTCTGATGACAGACCGTCGGAAATGTCCATCATAGAAGTAGGGACAATATTGGCGGCTGCCAATTTCTCGATGATATCCTTGCGGGCTTCCGGTTTTAACTGGCGTTCCAATAGATATTCTTTGCCGGTGAAATCCGGTTGAATGTCTTTATCGCCTTTTAATACCACTTTTTCACGTTCCAAGAGTTGTAACCCCATATAGGCTGCTCCCAAGTCGCCGCTGACACAGATCAGGTCAGTGTCTTTAGCTCCATTACGGTAAACTACTTTATCCTTGTCGGCATCGCCGATACAGGTGATGCTGATAGCAAGACCTGTCAGGGAAGAAGTTGTATCACCTCCCACAATGTCGACATTGTATTGCTGGCAAGCCAGACGGATACCGGAATAAAGTTCATCCATATCTTCCACGCTGAAACGCTTGGAAAGACCAAGAGATACCGTAATCTGCCGGGGAGTACCGTTCATGGCATAAATATCGGAGAAATTAACTACTGCTGATTTATATCCCAAATGTTTCAAGGGAACATAAGTCAGGTCAAAATGCACACCTTCCATAAGTAGGTCGGTTGTTACCAATACTTGCTTTTCTGAAGGGTAGGAGAGAACGGCGGCATCGTCGCCCACTCCATATTTGCTGGATTCGTTTTCCAGTTTGATTCCCTCGGTGAGGCGGTCAATCAGACCAAACTCACCGAGAGATGCTATTTCAGTTCTCATAAATCGGGATGGTTGTTTAGGCACGGTTGATAAGTTCGCGCATGATCGTGGTCATTTTCGGTTGAGCAGCGTCAGCGGCTTTCTGAACTTCTTCGTGTGTTACTTCTACGATTTTTCCTTCTACTCCCAAGTCGGTGATGACGGAAATACCAAAAACTTTGATACCACAATGGTTGGCTACGATAACTTCCGGAACGGTAGACATACCAACCGCATCAGCACCAAGGATATGGAATAACTTATATTCAGCAGGAGTTTCGAAAGTAGGACCTTGCGTACCAATATACACTCCGTGTTGTACTTTAATTCCTTTTTCTTTGGCAATCTCGTCAGCCTTACTAATCAATTCCTTGCTGTATGCTTCGCTCATGTCCGGGAAGCGAGGTCCGTAAGGGATATTTTTTCCGCGAAGCGGGTGTTCGGGGAAATAGTTGATATGGTCAGTGATAATCATCAGGTCACCGATTTCGAAATCAGCATTTGTACCGCCACTGGCATTGGATACAAACAAGGTTTTGATACCTAACTCTCGCATGACACGTACAGGGAAAGTTACTTCTTTCATGGAATAACCTTCGTAATAGTGGAAGCGTCCCTGCATAGCCATGATATCCTTATTGCCTAGTTTGCCGAAAATCAGCTTACCGCTATGACCTTCGACGGTAGATACCGGGAAGTTGGGGATATCCGAATACTTTATTTCATACTTCTCGGTGATTTCGTTTGCCAAACTGCCAAGCCCGGTGCCTAGTATAATGGCAGTTTCCGGACTGGTATGCATCTTACCTTTCAGATAAGCTGCGGTTTCTTGTATTTTCTCTAACATAGTCAATAATATGTTGGTTAAATTTATCTTGTTGATTTTGTAATATTTCAATTTCAATAGGCAAGGCGTAGATAAATGGTTTCAACTCCTTGTCCAAAGCCGGATGGTTAATCAGGCGTGTTGCATCTTTCTCGGTGGTAATAATCAACCGGTGTTCTCCTTTCAGTTTATGAAACCGTTCTTTGATAAGCTGTATATCCCGATGAGTGAAATTGTGGTGATCGTCAAACGATAGTAAATCTATCTGTTTGCTACAACCTTCCAGTCTTTCGAGAATGGGAGCAGGTGAGGCAATTCCCGTCATCAATAATATATCAGTGTTTGCCAGTGAGGACAAAGTAATCTCATGGTTTGCCGGAATGGCATTTGTGTCCGGAGACATGGTAGGGAACACAGGTTGCAGGTTACCATACCGGAACGATGAGAAGAATAACTGTTGATATGGATAAAGATTCAGTCGTTTCGTGATAATGTTGTAATCAATAGGCTTGATGTCTTGCGGGCATTTGGTGACAATAACGATTTGCGCCCGGTTCTTGCCGCTAATTGGTTCACGAAGCCGTCCTGCGGGGAGCAAAGTGTCATCACAGAATAACCGGTGATAATCCGTTAACAGAATACTCAATCCCGGTTTGACGTATCGGTGCTGAAAAGCATCGTCCAATAGGATAACATCTACTGAAGGCTTTTGCAGTGCAAGCAACTTCTCTATGCCATGACAACGCTTTTCGTCGACAGCTACTGTGACAGACGGGAATTTTTGATGCATCTGGTAAGGTTCGTCGCCAATGCTTCTTGCCGTACTTTCCGGAGTTGCCAGTACATAGCCTTTCGTGTGCCGTTTGTATCCCCGGCTTAATACAGCTACCTTATATTGGTTACAAAGAAACTTTATCAGATATTCAGTGTGCGGAGTTTTTCCTGTCCCTCCTACAGCGAGATTACCTACGCTGATGATAGGTATATCAAAGCTCTTTGATTGGAGAACTTCCCAGTCAAAGAGTTTATTTCTCATCATTACCACTGCTCCGTAGAGCCAGGAGGCAGGGTAGAGCCACTTATGTATCTTGATAAAGTGTTCGTCCATGTATTACGGTTTATTTAATATTCAGTTCGAACGGAATACGTGCCTGAATCATGGATTGTTCTTGCAGATTTTTCAGTAAACCGAATTGCTGGTAGTACTCTCCTAATTTACTTTTCAGTAATTGTGATTCTACATAATTTGTCGGTTTCGTATCAAGCAGGGAAGACAGGAAATCTTGTTTCTCCGGATAAGACACAACGGTATAACCTTCGATACCGGCTTTTGCAACAGCAATATCCAGTGCCTTGTCAATACCACCTAATTCGTCTACTAATCCCAGTTCTTTAGCAGTTTCTCCAGTCCATACGCGACCTTCAGCAATCTTCTCGATAGCTTCCTTCGTCATGTGACGTCCTTCGGCACAACGAGTTACAAAGGTATCATATCCTTCAGTTATCATCATTTGAAGCAATGATTTCTCATCCTCGTTAAACGGACGCATGATATTTCCGAAATCAGCGTATTTATTCGTTTTTACGACATCATAACTTAAACCGATTTTATCAGTCAATCCTTTCACATTAGGAATCATACCGAAGATTCCGATAGAACCGGTCAGGGTAGTAGGCTCTGCAACAATCGTATCGGCAACGCAAGAGATATAGTAACCTCCTGACGCAGCATAATCACCCATAGAGACAATGACCGGTTTCTTTGTTTTCAGCTCTTTCACAGCATGCCAGATTTGTTCCGAGGCGAAAGCACTTCCACCTGGAGAGTTGACACGGAGTACAACAGCTTTCACATCATCATTATCTTTCAATTTGCGCAAGTCACGAATGACTTTCGAACCGACAATCCCATCTTCGGAAGTTGCAGAGCTCGGATAGTCTGTAATCTCACCGGATGCATAATAAACAGCTACGATATTACCGCTTTTATCTTTCGGCACATTTTTCCTTACGTTCATCATGTCGCCCAATCCTAATATAGGAAGATTATCATCTTCATTGATCTCTACCAATTTCTTAAGATAATTGCGCACATCATTGCGATAAATCAGAGTATCAGCCAATCCGCATTTTACACTCTCTTCTGCCGGATAGAACATGAGCATGCGATTTGCATAAACATTCAGTGAGTCTACAGAAATATTACGTGAAGTAGATACCCCTTCCGTAACCTGTCCCCAGATAGAAGTGATAAATGTGGTAACCTGTTCGCGGTTGGCAGGACTCATTTCCGTAGCAATAAACGGCTCTACGGCAGATTTGTAAGTTCCCACCTTGAACACCTGCATCTCAACTCCTATTTTTTGTAGCAGATCCTTGTAGAACAGGGGAGCAGAGGCGATACCCCGCCATTCAATCATTCCCTTGGGATTGAGCAACACCTTATCGGCTGCGCTGGAAAGATAATAAAGTCCCTGCGTGTAGGAGTCGGCATAAGCAATAACGAATTTTCCACTTTCTTTGAAGTCGAGCAGTGCGTTACGGATTTCCTGTAAAGAAGCATAGGAGGTGCCTAATGAATTTGCCTGCAGATAAATCCCTTTAATATTTTCGTTTTCTTTAGCCTTCTGGATGGAAGAAAGAATATCGTCCAGTCCGTATGTGTTAGATCCGTCACCCAACAACTGTGATAAAATACCCAGCGGATCTTCTTGCGTACGTTCAACCAACGTTCCGTTTAAGTCGAGCATCATTACAGAATTCTTTTTTACGATTGTTTCTGTGTCCGAAGCAGACATGATGCCAAACAACGTTACCATGCTGATTATAAATAATACAATACTTGACAAAATGATACCTGTCACCGTGGCAAGTGTAAATTTCAAGAAATCTTTCATTATACTTATTGTTTTTTGCGCCAGCTTGTTATTAAGCTAACAAAGATAAATAATTGAGTTGATATTTATTCAATAAGTCGTACGAATTTTTGTTTTATCACAGCGAATCCACATAAAAAGGAACTTCCTCCATTTAAGATTTAAGTATATTTGTCTGTATCAAATCCCTTTAAATGAGAAGAAATCTCTAATTTTGTGGCACAACTATTAATACATTGAATAATACTATCATGAAAAAACTCACGTCTATTCTTTTACTACTCTTGTTTGTATGGACGGTACAAGCGCAAACTGCTCGTGAAGAGATCCGTGCAAACCGGTATTTATCCGCTAATAATTATTATGCATATCCTACGCCTACTGCTAAGCAGACAGCTGCTCCTAAGGGGTACGAACCTTTTTATATCAGCACATATATGCGTCATGGCTCACGGTATCTGATTGATCCGAATGATTATCGTTTTCCAAAGCAAACTTTATTAAAAGCCGACTCTTTAAACAAACTAACCGCAACAGGTAAAAACACACTGGATATTGTTTTGCGCATGGCTGATATGGCGGAAGGTCGTCTTGGTGAACTGACTTCGGTGGGAGCACGCCAACACAGAGGAATTGCAAAGCGTATGTATACTAATTTCCCACAGATATTTGCTGATGGAACAGAAGTGGATGCCCGTTCCACAGTTGTCATCCGGTGTATATTATCCATGACATCCGAATGCCTCCAATTGCAGGCGATGAATCCTAATCTATGTATCAAGAATGATGCAAGTTACCATGATATGTATTACATGAATCCTCCTGCCAAGGATTTGAGTAAAATAGCTGGTTCCGATAAAGTGAAAAAGGTTCAGAAAGATTTTGAAGCTACCCATGTACGTCCGCAACGCTTGATGAAAACATTGTTTACAGACGAAGCGTATGTAAAAGCAAATGTTGATGAAGCGCGCCTGATGAGACGTCTTTTTGATTTGGCTTGTAATATGCAGAGTCATGATACAGATATGCAGCTATATTCTCTTTTCACAGATGAAGAGTGTTATGATCTATGGAGTTGTAACAACTTATATTGGTATCTGACACACGCTTGTTCTCCTGTAACGGATGGTTTGATGCCCTATCGGGAAGCCGACTTGTTGCGTAATATTTTAGATAGGGCAGATGCTGCTTTGAAAGAAGGTAAGAACCAGGCCACTTTGAGATTTGGTCATGAGTCTTGTCTGTTACCGTTAGTCGCTTTATTGGAACTGAATCATTATGGAGAATCTTACCCTGATGTAGAAAAGTTATCCGAACAATGGAGAGCGTATGATATTTTCCCGATGGCTAGTAACGTGCAATTCGTCTTTTTCCATAAAAAAGGAAGTAACGATGTATTGGTAAAAGTATTACTTAATGAAAAGGAAACTAAACTACCGGTGAAAACAGACGTAGCTCCTTATTACCACTGGAAAGATGTAGAAAGCTACTATCGTGAAAAATTAGATAAATATCAGCATATATAATGCGACATTAACTTAACATTATTATATTTACCATGAGAAGAAAAACCCCTTTTATGGCTGCAACTCTGGCAGCAGGCTTGTTTTTTTATTCTTCTTGTACTCCGGCTGAAAAGACGGATACAAAAGATTATACTCAATACGTTAATACCTTTATCGGTGGCGCGGACAACGGGCATACATTTCCCGGCGCATGTTATCCTTTCGGTATGATACAAACCAGCCCTGTGACTGGTGCAGTCGGTTGGCGTTACTGTTCTGAATATGTTTATGAGGATTCTCTGGTTTGGGGATTTACACAGACACATCTGAATGGAACAGGCTGTATGGATTTAGGCGATATTCTAGTGATGCCGGTCACGGGTACACGTGTCCGTGCGTGGGATGCTTATCGTAGTCATTTCCCTAAAGACAAAGAAGCGGCTACTCCGGGATATTACACTGCGGAACTTTCCGATCCACAGGTGAAAGCGGAACTGACAGCATCTATCCATGCTGCCCTTCACCGCTATACTTATCATAAAGCTGATTCTGCCTCTATATTGATCGACCTGCAACATGGTCCTGCATGGAGAGAAGAGCAATATCATTCACAGGTCAACAGTTGCGAAGTAAATTGGGAAGATGCGCAGACACTGACAGGACATGTCAATAATACGGTATGGGTGAATCAGGATTATTTCTTTGTGATGAAATTCAACCGTCCGGTAGTCGATTCGATTTATCTTCCGATGGGAGAAACAGAAAAAGGCAAACGTATTATTGCCTCTTTCGATATGCAACCGGGAGACGAGCTGATGATGAAAGTGGCTCTTTCTACTACCAGTGTTGATGGGGCTAAAAAGAATCTGGAAGCAGAAATTCCTGCCTGGGATTTTGAAGGAGTGAAGACTGCTGCCCATAATGAATGGAATAACTATTTGAGTCGTATTGAAATAGACGGTACGGATGATGAAAAAACTAATTTCTACACTTGTTTCTATCATGCATTGATTCAACCCAATCAGATTTCGGATGTTGACGGTATGTATCGCAATGCCGCTGATTCTATAGTAAAAGCCGGAACGGGTACTTTCTATTCCACGTTCTCTTTGTGGGATACTTATCGTGCCGCTCATCCATTTTATACATTAATGATTCCCGAACGTGTGGATGGCTTTGTTAATTCTCTCATTGAACAAGGTGAAGTGCAAGGCTTCTTACCCATTTGGGGATTGTGGGGGAAGGAGAATTTCTGTATGATTGGTAATCACGGCGTATCAGTTATTGCCGAAGCCTATCGTAAAGGATTCCGTGGTTTTGATGCTGAACGTGCTTTCAATATAATAAAGAAGACGCAGACGGTGTCTCATCCGTTGAAGTCCGATTGGGAAGTTTATACAAAATATGGTTATTTCCCGACAGACCTGATAAAAGCTGAATCTGTATCTTCTACTTTAGAATCGGTATATGATGATTATGCTGCTGCCGATATGGCACGTCGTATGGGTAAAGAGGAAGATGCGGCATATTTTGCAAAACGTGCTGATTATTATAAGAATATGTTCGATCCGCAAACGAAGTTCATGCGTCCGCGCAAGGCTGACGGAACTTGGAAAGCTCCATTTAACCCAAGTGCACTAGGACATTCTGAAAGTATCGGTGGAGATTATACAGAAGGAAATGCATGGCAATATACCTGGCATGTACAACATGATGTACCGGGATTGATCCAGTTGTTTGGCGGTGAAGAGCCTTTCTTGAATAAACTGGATTCTTTGTTTACAGTTCAACTGGAAGGAGAGAGTTTGGCAGATGTTACCGGATTGATTGGGCAGTATGCTCATGGCAATGAGCCAAGTCATCATGTTACTTATTTATATGCACTGGCAGGTCGTCCGGAACGTACACAAGAACTGGTTCGTGAAATATTTGATACTCAATACAAGAACAAACCTGACGGACTTTGTGGGAACGATGATTGCGGACAGATGTCTGCCTGGTATATGCTTAGTGCGATGGGATTCTATCCGGTAGATCCGGTGAGTGCGGAATATGTATTCGGTGCTCCGCAATTACCGAAGATGACTTTGCATTTGGCTGATGGCAAGACTTTCACAATTATTGCAGAGAATCTATCGAAAGAACATAAATATGTAGATAGTATTACATTGAATGGTGAACCATATACGAAGAAAACAATCTCACACGAAGAGATTGTAAAAGGTGGTACACTGGTGTATAAGATGAAGTAAATTCTCAAGTATTCTCACTGTGATGAGAAAAAATTCTCATCACAGTGAGAAACTTTTCTCATTACTATGAGAATTTATTCTCAATATGGTGAGAATAATATCCTTTTTAAAGCATACGGAAACGCCTTTTTGAATCAGTCGGAACCCTCTTTGCTTATTATTGCACAGTCTTGCTCACCTCTATACGTTGCTTTTCAAACTTCTCGCTATTGTTACTACGGTTACTGACTTCTTTGCACTGGATGGGTGCACTCATTTCGAGCAAGCGTAAGATCTCATTCAAAGATTCACCCTCAAAAGTCGCCTTATAGGAATATTTTCCTAATTCGGCATCTTTCAAAATAAACTCCACATTATAAGTTTGCCCCAAACGCTTGAATACATATTCCAGTGGATCGTCTCTAAAAATGAGTACTCCATCTTTCCATGAGCACCATTTGTAAGTATTGGTTTTGTTGACGTTATACAAAGAAGTTGCCAGATTATAGTCAATCTTCTCTCCCGGTGAAAGGGAAATTGTTTTTTTCTTGTCAAGAGTTACTGCTACCTTTCCTTTTACTAATGTCACAGCTGTTACATTGTCCGAAGTATATGCGTTCACATTGAATGCTGTGCCGGTAGCTTCTACAGTCAGTTCTTTCGTTTTTACGATGAAAGGATGTTCCTTATCGGATTCTACTTCAAAATAGGCTTCACCTTGCATTGAAACCACTCTTTGCTTATCATTGAATTGAGTAGGATATTTTAGAGAACTTCCGGCATTTAACCAAACCTTAGAGCCGTCGGGCAGATTCACTACCGACCAAGTGCCGTAAGGAGTGAATAACTCCTGATAAGTTTCCGCAATTTGTTGAGCTGGCCTAAAATAAAGATAAGCGGATAATATCAGTAGAGGAAGAAGTAAGATAGCTGCAATTTGCTGCCAGTAGTGCAGGAAAGATAACTTAGGACGGACCGCTGCCGGTTGATTTTGATGAAGAATCTGCTCCATAACTTTTCTGTGCGCGCTGTCCACATCTATCTCTTCCGGATTAAAAGCCGGGTGACTGACTTCCCACACATTCTTTTGTGACAGAAAGCTCCTGTAGTTTTCGGGAGTAGCCGATATCCAATCTTCCAGTACCTTTATTTCTTCTGGTGTAGCCTCTTTCGAGAGATATTTGGAAATTATAATTTCTATGTCTGAATCTTTATTTATCATATGCATTTTACCTTATATATAATAGACGTTTCAGAAAGAAAATCCCACATCCATTAGTGGAAAAGAAAGAAGAGAAGTAGCAAATAAAAATCTTTTAATAAAAAGCGAAGCTGCTTCAATGCCTTGCTGATGCGTACTTCCACTGTTCTGACAGAGATATTGAGGCGATTGGCTATTTCCTGATATTTAATATTTTCTAACCGGCTCATTTCAAATACTTCTCTTTCCTGGGGAGGTAATTGCTCCAATGCATTTTTGAGTTGCCGGCATAAATCGGAGTACAGTATGTAGTTTTCCGTTGTATCTATATCTATAGAGCCCGATTTAAGTTCATAAGCAACGTGTTCATCTATAATCCTGCGATGGCGCAATTCATCCAGACAGTAGTTCCGGACTGCTTTCAGTAAATATGATTTTAGTGAATTCTCAATTTCCAGTGTTTTCCGGTCATTCCATAATTTGAGAAAGATATTCTGTACAATATCCTCGCAGGTAGATTTCTCTGGAATGTAAGTACCGCCAAACAACACCAGATCTTTATAATAGGCATGGAATAATCGGGTAAAAGCCTGTTTATCATCCTTTTTCAGTGCTATTACCAGAAAACGGTCGTCGGAAGTCTGTTGTTGGATATTTGACATAGTATTGTAGTAGAGATTCTATTGTTGGGGGTAAAAATAGAAAGATTATTTGGGATAAACGATAGTTTGATGAAAAAATAGTCAGGATGAAAAAATAATGTGATATGGAATGTGGCTTTTATTTTTAGAAACGTCTTATTGATAGCTACGAGAGAAAAACACATTTATTAACCTTTAAATAATACAAGCCATGGGAAAGACATAATCAGTGAATCTTACTTCCGAAAAAACTGATAAAAAAGGAAGGTCTGACTCACCTTCCTTTCCAAAGATTCAGTTATTCGTTAATCAACTTATTTGTAGAACCAATAACCAAACATGTAAAGGTATGAAACTTATTTCAATTAGAAAAATGAAAAAGAGAATTAATGTACCTGCGAATGTAAAAATGGGGAGAATTTGTGCTATATGGTTGTTTTGTATAGCTCTGCAAGCCGTCAGTATACCTATCCTTGCACAATCCGCCAAAATTACATTACGACTGAAGAACGTGACTGTAGAGGAGGTCTTGACTAGTATCGAAAATCAGACAGAATATCGCTTCCTGTATAACAAAGATATTGTTGATGTTAGCCGTATAGTAAGCATTTCTGTGAAGAATGAACTGATGACTCTGGTACTGGATAAACTTTTTAAAGGCGAAGGAGTATCTTATACGATTGAAAAACGCCAGATTGTATTAAACAAGGTTTCATCTCAACAGCAGGATAACAAGCCGACAGTCAAGGTGACAGGAAAGGTCGTGGACGAATCTGGAGAGACTCTTCCGGGAGTGACTGTGATGATAGAGGGGGTGACTCAAGGAACCATCACCGGTATAGACGGCAATTATCAGTTGCAGGTTCCGGAAGGTTCGACACTGAAATTTACTTCAATAGGTTACACTACATATACGCAGAAAATAACCAGGCCGATGACGTTGAACGTGACGATGAAAGAGGATTCAAAACAATTGGATGAGGTTGTTGTGGTAGGTTATGGAACGACCACCCGTAAGAATCTGACCACTTCTATTGCAACGGTCAAAACAGAAAAAATATCAAGAGCCGCAACAAGCAATATGTCACAGATGCTGCTTGGGCGGGCCGCCGGACTGGAGGCTACATTAACAAGTCCACAACCGGGTGGAGCAGTTGATCTTTCAATCCGTGGTGCAGGAACTCCTATATTTATTGTGGATGGAGTGATGATGCCTTCCACCTCTTTAGAGGTTGGAAACGGAAATCAGGTCATGCCTAATTCGATCAGTCGTTCGGGGTTGGCCGGACTTAATCCTGCTGATATTGAATCTATTGAAGTATTAAAGGATGCCTCTGCCTCCATTTATGGAATTGGCGCGGCCAATGGAGTCGTATTAATCACCACGAAGAAAGGTACTGAAACCCGTCCACAAATCACTTATGAAGGAAATTATTCTATTGTGAAAAACTATCCGTATCTGGAGCCTTTGAGCGGAGAGGAATATATGAATGTTGCTAACATTTTCAATAAAGAAAACTATTTATTTACGAACGGCATGTATCCCTATGGCGATAAACCTTTTGATAATAAATGGGTGCCTCAATTCTCACCTCAACAGATAGCTGCCGCTCAAACAACAGACTGGCTGGATTGTGTGTTGAAAGATGGTAGTATCAATAACCATAACATCACAATTACAGGAGGATCTAAACTTCTGAAATATTACTTGTCCGGAAACTATTATAAACAGGAAGGTACGGTAGAAAACTCTGCAATGGAGCGTTATGCTCTTCGGACGAACATATCTTCACAATTGCTTCCATTTCTTAAGTTGACTGCAATTGTCAATGTAAATGAGAATGAATATACAAACTCAACTTCCGGTGGTGGAGGTGGTGGTAATGGTTATGATGCTATCCAATCGGCATTGACTTATCCTTCTTATTTGCCGATCAGGGATGCGGCAGGAAATCCTACTTTATATTCGAACTATCCCAATCCTGCAGAAATGGTAAAAGTGAGCGACCGCACCAAAACGAGCGGTTATTATCTAAACTTTGCTGCCGATGTGGATATAATCAAGGATATGCTGTCGTTCCGTTTGATGTATGGTATCAATAAGGAGAATGCTAATCGTAACCTTTATATTCCTTCTGATATTTATTTTATGGATATGTATAAATCGAGAGGACATCTGGGATATGTTGAGCGTAGAAACCAAACCATGGAAGGTACGCTGACTTTCAAAAAGCAGTTTGGAGATTTGTTGCGTGTTGATGCCGTAGTGGGTATGGGAAGATATACAAACGATTCAAATGGACTTGAACTTGACTACGAGCAGATTAACGATCACATTGCGGCTGATAAAGTGGAAGCTGCGGAAGGTGCTTTCTATCCGACTTCTTTCAGGGCAGCCGACGAACGTCGTTCTCAATTTGCCAGGGCAAGTGTGGATTTGCTTGACAGGTATGTGGTTGCGGCTACTATCCGCCGGGATGGAACGGACAAATTTTTTCCGGGAAAGAAATATGCCTATTTCCCTTCAGTGTCATTAGCCTGGAAATTATCTAACGAACCGTTTATGAAGCATATATCATGGATTGACCAGTTGAAGATTCGTGGCAGTTATGGACAGACAGGTAATGACAACTTGGGCAGTTCACTTTATGGAACTTTCAGTCTGGCAGCCCAATACATCAAGTTCTCTAACAATTCAGTGACTTATGTACCCTATCTGCTTAGCGGTCCTGATTACCCGAATGTAACTTGGGAAAAGACTACCATGAAGAATATAGGTGTAGACTTTTCTGTGTTGAAGGATAGAATCTGGGGAAGTTTCGATATGTTTCGTAATGATGTGACCAACTTGCTGGGATATGATTCTTCCTCTCCGCTTAGTATGACATCTTCCGTCCCGATGAATTATGGACATTATGTACGTTATGGATGGGATGCAACTATCAATTCACTAAACTATGAAATCCCCCGTGTGTTTAAGTGGACGTCACAATTGACCTTATCACATCATAATGCCGTTTGGAAAGAACGGATGCCCAACTATTATTATGAAGAATATCGAATCCGTAAAAACGAGCCGGTGAATGCTTATTACTATTATGAAACGGAAGGCATAATCAATATAGATAAAAGCAATATGCCCGAATCGCAGAAATCTTTACCGGCAGATGCGCAACAACCCGGCTATCCGATTATAAAGGACGCGAATGGGGATAATAAAATAACGATTGATGATGTAAAGATGCGGAATACACTTCCGAAAATTCACATTGGATTTGGAAATACGTTCGTATACAAAGATTTCGATCTGGATATATTTATGTATGGACAATTCGGGCGTACACGTTATAATTATGCATATCGTTGGGCGCTTGTCGGAGATGTGTATTACACAAGCCCGAAGAACTCGAACAAATATGTATATACTATCTGGAACTCTCAAACGAACCAGAATGGAAACCGGCGTGGTATTGCTTCGACAAAGGCTGTCGCTTTGCCCGGTAACGTAGGTTTTGAAGAAGATTATCAGAATGCTTCGTTCGTACGTGTCAGGAATATTACTCTAGGATATAATCTCTCGGGGAAGAAGCTGGGAAGAATAGGTGATTATGTAAGTTCTATCCGTGTTTTTATTGATTGTCAGAATCCGTTGACTTTTACCAAGTTTGTTGGGGTCGATCCTGAAATAAAGACGGGTGGCGACGGCTCCAAGGCGGAATATCCGATGACAAGAACATACTCCTTCGGAGCAAAAATATGTTTTTAAGAGAACCTGTAACGAAAGAAAAAATTGAAAATATGAGCAAGAATAAATTATTTAAAGTATTTATCATGATTGCATTTATCATGTGCAGTTGTGAGGATAATTTTGATCCGAAGATGTATGGCACATTGAATGTTTCTAATTATCCGGTGACTGAAGCCGAATACGAATCATTTATGATGACCTGCTATATGCCTTTTACTACTACATGGACCTATTGGATTGGTGCCGGTACGAGTGGCAACCAGCATGGTTGGTATATACCTGCCGGAGGCGTACTGAAATTCTTTGATTATCCGACCGATGAGATGGCGGTGTGGAATAATGGTTGGGGAGGTGGATACTACTTCCTTTCCAAAGCCGATTTCAGTCAGTGTGTCTATTATACGAGTGGTACGTTAAGTGACGAAAGGCCGAATCATTTTCCGAAAGTAAGTGAGATTTCCTACTTCACCAATGTGATTGGTACTTTGGAGAAAGCTTCTACCGAGGTCGTTTCCGAGGAGCGTAAAAGGGAGTTTATTGCCGAGGCCCGTCTTTGCCGGGGATTGATGATGTATTATTTATTGCATGTATATGGACCTGTTCCTTTGATTGTTGATCCGAACGATCTGATTAATCCTTCAAAACTGGAGAATCTGGTACGTCCGACATTGCAGCAAATGACGGAATGGATTATGGCTGATTTTGATTATGCTTATCAGTATATTGCAGATACTCAGCCGGAACAAGGACGTTACAATAAGGACTATGCACGTGTGTGCATCATGCGGCATTGCTTGAATGAAGGTTATTATATGTCCGGTTATTATCAGAAAGCGATTGATATGTATAGCGAGTTGAAGGGGCGGTATAGCCTTTTCAAAAAAGGAGATAATCCTTATATCGAGCAATTTAAAAATGCCAATAATTTCAATTCGGAAGTGATTATGGCTGTCAGTTGTGATGAAACGGCGGATGGTACGAATAAGTCCGGTAATTTTAATCCGCTGATGATGCTCGCTACTCCTGATAATGCGGCGAGAGTGGACGATCAGGGAAATCCCACTCCTTTTTATCTGCAAGGGCAGGGATGGGGACAAACCTTTAACGTGTCTCCGAAATTCTGGGATACGTATGATCCTTCGGATAAGCGTCGTGATGTCATCCTGACTAAATATTATACGACAGCCGGAACTTGGATTGACCGGAATACAACCACATGGGACGGATTTATAATTAATAAATTCCCGGTTGAAACGGCTACGGCTTTTCAGGGGACTGATATACCGTTGGCCCGTTGGGCGGATGTCTTGTTGATGTATGCGGAAGCTGAAGTTCGTAAAAACAATGCTGCTCCGTCTGCTGACGCTGTTGCTGCAGTGAATGAAGTGCGTAAACGCGCCGGACTGGATGATCTTCCGGCATCGGCAACAGCTAGTGCCGAAGCTTTCCTGGATGCTTTACTTACCGAAAGAGGACATGAAATGTTGTATGAAGGAATGCGTAAAATAGACCTCATCCGGTTTAATCAATATGCACAGCGTACGGCGAAGATAAAAGGAGTGGCTCCTACACATCAATATGTGCCTATTCCCAATTATGCGGTTCAGCAAGCTTCGGAATCTTATGGAAAAGTGTTGGTACAGACATTTGAGCGTGAGGGATGGAAAGCAGATCTTGCGGCAGCTCGCAATTAATGTCGTCATTCATGATTGTTAAACTAGAGATCTTAAGAAAAATGAAAAAGATATACGTACTATTCATATCATCGTTACTGCTCTTTTCGTGTGCAAAAGATGATATTAGTAAGCCAAGTGAATGGCCGGAGTGGCCTACGCCTTCAAAACCTAAAATAGAAAATGCTGTATTGCGGGGAGTGAATGGTGAAACGGTTGTGGCGGCTGGTGATAAAGTTAAATTCACCGCACAGATAAGTGATGAGTATAATGATCTGGTTTCATTCCAATTACTGGTAACAATGGATGGAGCCGAGATTTTGAACTTGTCCAAGGGATTGAGCGGACGTTCTGTAGTTATTGAAGAGGAAGCAACTTTGCCCTTTGTTGCCGGTTTTCAGAACGGACGTCCTGTGGTAACCATCAAAGCTGTAAATGATTTAGGAGGCAATGAATCGACCCTGACCTTGGATGAGGCCGCAAGTGTGGCGGTGACCCGTCCGGAAACACCTTCCAAATTATACCTTGTTGATGATTTGGGAAATGTGTATGAAATGGACAAGGAGAATCAGAATGAAACGGATTATAGTTTCCGGACGAGTGCAGCGGATTTGACTGGAATTGGAGACCATTTTAAAGTTGCCGAAAAGATAGTAAACAATAAACCTGATTATTCCGGTTTGGTATGGGGGTATTCGGACAATAAGATTTCGATTGTGACTGATGATACAGCTACTTCGATTCCGACTCCTAAGGTGGGGAGTTATATATTGGAGAATATCACTTTTGATATGTTGAGTTTCTCGACCGATAAGACACTGGCATATAGCATTGATATTGACAAGTCCCGATTCTTTGATGTGGGAGGCGGATATATTCAGTTGGATATTGAATTGGTAGAGAGTGCCAAGATTAATTTTATAGGTTTTGGCAGTGATGTCACCAATATGCTCCGGCCCGAATTTTTTAAAGATGTTTCAGGGAGTAAAGCAAAATTCGATGGTCCGTCGGTACTTTATAACTTGAAATATAATACATCAAATGGTTTCATGTATATGGAACGGCCGCGGGATGTTTTCTATCCGGAGGTGATGTATATTCTTGGTACTGGAGTTGGCTTTCCACGTGAACCTTATGTGGCTACGCTTGCTTGGGACTTCGCATATCCTCACCAATGGTTCTTCTTTAAAAAGGTCGGTGCAAGTACTTTTGAAGCAGTCGTATACATTGACCAAACGATGGGATTTAAATTTTATAGAGGATATGGTTGGGCACAAGAGGAGGATACAAAGAATTTATATACAGTGGAGCCTGTTAACTTGATAACAAGAAATGCTCCCGGTGATCTAATTCCGGGTCCTGATTTTAAAGCCGGACTTTATACGATACATATTGATAAAGCCAAAGAAGTGATACGATTGACTCCTTATAATTAAGAGAGAATCAATATTAATAGTCTTTAATTTAATATTCAATAGAATTATGTATATATCAATGAAAGCATATAGTAAGAAGTTGTTGGTTGCATTCTTTTTTTCGATGTTGCCAATGGTATTGATGTCTTGTTCGATGGATCCGGAGAAAGCCTCTTTCTCTATTTCCGGAGATTTGGGGAAGTTGCAGATCAGCAATGATGGGTTTACGGAAGTTTATTCGATAAAGTCTAATACGGAGTGGAAATTTGTTAACGAGACCGATCAGTCTTGGGCTACCATTTCTCCGACTAAAGGGAGCGGGAACGGAAAAGTGACAATTACTGCAAGTGCGAATGCGGGAGCCGGACGTACGGCTGTATTTCGTGTGGTACCTAATGGGGTGAAGACACAGGAAATAGAGATTGTTCAGGGCAACTCCTATATCCCTACAACTGATGGGGAGTTCCCGATTATAGCATGGACTGGGGTGGAAGCGGACAAGTCGTTGGAGAAATTTCCGGTAATGAAAGCATCCGGCATTAATATTTATCTGGGATGGTATGATGATTTGGAGACAACATTGAAGGCGCTTGACGCTGCACAGAAAACCGGAGTGAAAATGATAACTTCTTGTAAAGACCTTTTGTCTGTTGCTACTGCTGAAGAGGTTGTAAAAGCAATGATGAACCATCCGGCTTTGTATGCCTATCATTTGAAGGATGAACCGGAAGTGAATGATTTGCCGGGCTTGGGCGAATTGGTGAAGAAGATTAAAACCATCGACAGTCATCATCCTTGTTATATAAATCTGTACCCCAACTGGGCCTGGGGAAAAGAACTTTATTCTGAAAATGTAAAGTCGTTTATAGAGCAGGTGCCTGTACCGTTTATATCCTTTGACAATTATCCTATTGTATCTATAAATGGTGCTCCCAGCATTGTCCGCCCGGACTGGTATCGGAATTTGGAAGAAATATCAGCGGCTGCCAAAGAGAGTAATAAACCTTTTTGGGCATTTGCACTTGCACTTTCTCATAAACTGGATGAAACTCATTTTTATAAAATACCGACATTGCCCGAGTTGAGATTACAAGTTTTCAGTGATTTGGCTTACGGCGCACAGGCAATCCAGTATTTTACTTATCGCGGACTTCAACATGATGAACCGACCGAAGTATATGATTTGGTCAAGACAGTTAATCAGGAGGTGCAACAGCTTGCAGGTATATTCTTGGGAGCGCAGGTTATTTCAGTGTCTCATACCGGAAGCGAAATACCGGAAGGAACTACGGCGTTGGGAAGTTTGCCGGCCCCTATAAAATCGTTGACAACGAGTGATACAGGTGCTGTTGTTTCTGTATTGGAGAAAGGTAGTAACCAGTATCTTGTAGTTGTAAATAAGGACTTTCGTAATGTGATGAATCTGGCAATTGATGTGGATGGTTCTGTAAGCAGAGTGCTGAAGGATGGTTCAACTGTAAGTCCGGATGGTTCTACGATAGCGGTTGAACCGGGGGATATGGTTATATTTACGTGGAGAAAATGAATAAAGGTTTCTAATTAGATAAAGTAAATTCGATTATGAAAAAGATATTACTCTCATTTTTTATTGGCATTATGTTAATTGCCTGCAGTCAGAAAACAGTCTCTGTTCGTGAAGTCTGGACAAAAGAGCAGGCTAATGGATGGTATCAACAATGGGGATGGCTCCGTGGGTGTGATTTTATTCCGAGCACGGCAATCAACCAATTGGAGATGTGGCAGGCTGATACTTTTGATCCGGTGACTATTGACCGTGAACTAGGCTGGGCAGAAAACATCGGAATGAATTGTATGCGTGTATATTTGCACCATCTGGCTTGGGAAACGGATCAGGAAGGTTTTAAGAAACGTCTTAATGAATACCTTACTATTGCCGATAAGCATCATATCTCTACCATCTTTGTCTTTTTGGATGATTGCTGGAATCCTACTTACCAGGCAGGAAAACAACCGGAACCACAACCGGGAGTACATAATTCGGGATGGGCGCGTGATCCGGGGGATCTGTATTATAAAGGTGATACGGCAGTGATACTTCCGGTCTTGGAGAATTATGTGAAAGACATTCTTACCACCTTTAAGGATGATAAGAGAATTGTGTTGTGGGATCTATATAATGAGCCCGGTGGTTCAGGTGGATATAGATACGGTGAAAGAAGTCTGCCGTTATTGCAGAAGATATTTACGTGGGGACGAACGGTTAACCCGTCGCAACCTTTGTCGGCCGGAGTCTGGGATATGAGTTTGACTAATTTGAATAAGTTTCAGTTGGAAAATTCGGACGTGATAACCTATCACACATATGAAGGTTTGGATTCGCATCGACAGCTCATTGACACGTTGAAGCAATATGGGCGTCCGATGATTTGCACGGAATATATGGCACGTACTCAAAACAGTACTTTTCAGGATATCATGCCAATGCTGAAGAAAGAAAATATTGGTGCAATCAACTGGGGACTTGTAGCCGGAAAGACAAATACAATCTTTGCATGGGATACTCCGTTGCCTGACGTAGCTGAACCGTCCTTGTGGTTCCATGATATTTTCCGTGGCGATGGGACACCTTATTCAATAGAAGAAGTGGAATGTATTCGTTCATTAACAAAATAATTCCCTTATGATAACTATGAGGAATATATGGATAATGATGTTGGGGATATGCTTGTTTGGTTGTGGGGCTGGTAAACAGCCCCCTTCCTCACAGCTCTCTTTAACATGGAAACTGGAAAAAGATAGTGTGGAAGCCAGATATTTTAAGAATACATTCTGTTTGACGAATAACGGGAATAAAGCTCTGGCTGATAATTGGGTGATCTATTTTAATCAGACGCCAATTTATTATCAACAACCTGTTAATGCACCGTTGGAAATTGAATGTATCGGTTCGACTTACTATAAAATGTATCCTACTGAACACTATCAGGCGTTGGCACCGGGTGAAACACTCTCTTTTACTATAATGAGTGAAGGAAATGTGATTAATGTGTCTTCGGTTCCTGAAGGGGCTTATATTGTAGCTACCGATGAAAAAGGGAAAATGTTGCAGCCGCAAAATATTCCGATTGAGATCGGGCTTTTTAGACCCGATGCTCAATGGATTAGTTCGAAGAACAGTTTTCCCTATGCAGATGGAAATTATTTGTATAAGCAGAATGATGATTTCAGCAAGCCTGTAGATTGTGATATGCTTTCTCTCTTTCCTACTCCTAAAAAAGTAGAGAAGACGGGTGGTGTTTCTACTTTCTCTCCAAAGGTCGGTCTGAAGTTTGACGGTGTATTTAAAGAAGAAGCTCTTTTGTTGAAAAAGCAATTGACTTCACTGTTTGGATGTATCGTTTCTGACAAAGATGAAGAAACAATCATTGAATTGAAGAAAACAGAGCTTCCTGCCACCTGCCAGTATCCCGATGAGTATTACGAAATTGTGATAAAGAATAATCTGCTGACTTTGAAAGCTAATGATGCGCATGGCATATTTAATGCTGGCCAGACATTGGTTGCTTTATTGGATAACATGAAACTAGCTTCCTCTCCGCTTCCTAATCTTCATATTACCGATTATCCGGACATGGGACATCGGGGAATCATGCTGGATGTAGCCCGCAATTTTACAAAGAAGACGGATTTACTGAAACTGATAGATATATTGTCATTCTATAAAATGAATGTACTGCACCTGCATTTGAGTGATGATGAGGCTTGGCGTGTGGAAATACCCGGATTGGAGGAATTGACAGCAACAGCTTCTCTCAGAGGACATACCACAGATGAACAGACATGTCTTTATCCTGCATATGCCTGGGGATGGAATGAGGCAGATACCACCTCATTGGCTAATGGGTATTATTCCCGCAGTGACTTTATGGATATTTTGAAATATGCAAAAGAAAGGCATATCAGGATTATTCCTGAAATAGATATTCCCGGCCATTCACGGGCAGCAATAAAAGCCATGAATGCCCGTCACCGGAAATATATGGGTAAGGATCAGTCGAAAGCGGAAGAATATCTTTTGATTGACTTTGCAGATACTTCCCAATATCTATCGGCACAAAATTTCACAGATAATGTCATTAATGTCGCAATGCCTTCTACATACCGTTTTCTTGAAAAAGTGATTGATGAAATCGGGCGGATGTATCAGGATGCGGGAGTAGAATTGCCTGCTTTCCATGTAGGTGGTGATGAAGTGCCGGAAGGTATTTGGGAAGGTTCCGCTATCTGCCGTACTTTTATGAAAGAACATGGACTGACTAAGATACGGGATTTGAAAGATTATTTTCTGGAGCAAATTCTGGAAATGTTGGATAAACGTAATATACAGGCGGTTGGATGGCAGGATATTGTTATGAATCCGGATAACACCGTGAACGAACACTTCAGAAATAGTAAGGTCTTGAATTATTGCTGGAATACAATTCCGGAACAGGGTGGGGATGAAGTTCCGTATAAGTTAGCAAATGCGGGCTATCCTATTATACTCTGTAATGTGGGTAATTTCTATTTGGATATGGCCTATTGTTATCATGTGGAAGAGCCGGGATTGCGTTGGGGCGGTTACGTAGATGAGTATGTAACGTTTGATATGTTGCCTTTTGATATTTATAAGTCTTTACGGCGGAATCTGAAGGGTGAACCTGTAGATGTAAAAACTGCCTCAAACGGTAAACAACCCTTGACAAAAGAAGGCTGTCAGAATATTAAAGGTTTGTCCGGACAAATCTGGTCGGAGACAATCCGTAGTTTTGAACAGATAGAATATTATCTTTTCCCGAAAGTCTTCGGGCTGGCAGAGCGCGCTTGGAATGCTCAACCATCGTGGGCATTATCTTCGGACAACAAGATATATATGGATGCCAAACGGAAATATAATGCCGGTATTGTAAATTATGAATTGCCTCGTCTGGCAAAGCGGGGAATTAATTTCCGGATATCTCCTCCCGGTATTATTGTAAGGGATGGATTATTACTGGCTAATACAACCAATCCAAATGTGGTAATCCGGTATACCACTGACGGTAATGAGCCTAATGAAAATTCTGTAGTATGGAAAGAACCGATAAAATGCGATGCTCCATTGATAAAGGCTAAAGCTTTTTGTTTAGGGAAAGAAAGCGTAACAATTGTATTGATAAATAAATGATATCTGAATAGAAGGCTATTTTAATAATATTAGGATAGCTTTCTATTTATTTTGTGTGTTTTGGAAACTTTAGGAATATTGAAAACGATATAAATTTCAGGTTCTTCTTTACACTGTTCAATAAACTCCACCTGTATACATGAGGATTAATTTAATTATCAGTTGAAATATAAATACATTTATCATATTGTGTTTTTATTAATTTTTTCATATTTTTGCAGGGAGTTTTTGGAATATTTGTGAAAGGCATGGATAGTTTTATAAAAATGAGAAGGTATTTGTTGTTTATAATCCTTCTCATTAATGGTACTGTAAGCAAGGGGCAGATTTATAAGTACATAGGGCTGGAAGATGGTTTGAACAATCAGAAAATATACCATATCCAGAAAGACCGAAGAGGGTATATGTGGTTCTTGACTCAGGAAGGGGTAGACCGTTATGACGGCAAACATATCAAGCATTACACCTTTTCCGACAACAGCATGAAGTTGGACTCGCGGATTGCCTTGAGCTGGCTTTATATGGACAGAAAGGATAGGTTATGGGTGATTGGTCAAAAAGGGCGTATTTTCAGGTATGATTCACAACATGATAAATTCGAGCTGGCCTACATACATCCGAAGCTGATTAGAAATAAGTCTCAGGCATTTCTTAATTACGGTTATCTGGATAAAAATGACCATGTCTGGTTGTGTTATAAAGACACCATTACTTGGTATAATATCCGTACTGGCACAACGCAGGATATGGTAATGCCGGTCCACGGGGAAATAACTGCCATCGAACAGACGGAGGGCAACCATTTCTTTATCGGTACGGGAAGCGGTCTGTTTCATGTTGGAGTAGAAGAGGGGAAACTGAAGTTGGTTTCCGATGAAGTCGTGGAAAGTATAGTTACACCGGTACATGAACTCTATTATCACGCTATTTCAAAACAATTGTTTATAGGAGGCTATAAAGACGGAATACTTGTGTATGATATGGGGGAATCGGGAAAAATCACTTCCTGTCATTCACCAAACAATGTAGAGATTAACCGGATTGTTTCATTGAATGCTCATGAATTGCTAGTGGCTACAGGTGGAAAAGGTGTATATAAATTAGATGTGAATACCTGCCTGAGTGAACCATATATAACGGCTGATTATAGTAGCTATAATGGGATGAATGGAAACAATATCAATGACATTTATGTGGATGAAGAAGAGCGTATCTGGCTTGCTAATTATCCCACTGGTATTACAATCCGTAATAACCGTTATCAGAGTTACGACCTGATAAAACATTCTCTCGGAAACAACCGGTCACTGGTGAACGATCAGGTTCATGATGTGATGGAGGATAGTGACGGCGATCTTTGGTTTGCTACCAGTAATGGTATCAGTCTCTATCAGACCGGTACAAAAGAGTGGCACTCCTTTTTTAGTTCTTTTGATCCGGTACCGGATGATGAGAATCACATCTTCTTAGCACTGTGTGAAGTCTCTCCCGGTGTGATATGGGCTGGTGGTTTTACCTCCAATATTTATAAGATAGAAAAAAAAGGGTTTAAAATAAGTTGTTTTTCTCCTGCTTCTATTGCAGGAATACGCCCCGACCAATATATTTTTGATATTAAAAAGGATTCGAACGGTGATATTTGGTCCGGTGGATATTATAATTTAAAACGTATCAATCTTGAGACTAAAAGTGTGCGTTTGTATCCGGGGGTAAGTTCCATCACCACCATTCTGGAGAAAGATGCCCGGCAGATGTGGATTGGTACGAGAATGGGGCTTTATCAGCTTGATAAGAAATCTGGAGTTTACCAATATATTGACTTGCCTATTGAGTCTCTTTACATATGTGCATTATACCAGAGGGAAAACGGCATCCTGTATATTGGTACCCGTGGAGCCGGACTTCTAGTTTATGATAGCAATGAAGGGAAATTTATTCATCAGTATCGGGCTGACAACTGTGCGCTGATTTCCGACAATATTTATACGATTCTTCCACGTCAGGACGGCAGCCTCCTGATGGGAACGGAGAACGGTATTACAATCTATTCACCCAATGAACACTCCTTCCGCAACTGGACGCGGGAGCAGGGGTTGATGAGTGTCAATTTTAATGCAGGCTCTGCCACCGCTTACAGTAGTAGTACGCTTGTTTTTGGCGGTAATGACGGTGCTATCAGGTTCCCGACAGACATACAGATACCGGAGCCGCATTATTCACGTCTGTTGCTGCGTGATTTTATGATAGCCTATCATCCTGTTTATCCGGGTGATGACGGATCTCCCTTAAAGCAGGATATTGACGAAACCGAGCAGCTTGAATTAGCCTACGGACAGAATACTTTCTCTCTTGATGTAGCTTCTATTAATTATGATTATCCGTCCAATATTCTTTATTCATGGAAAATTGACGGTTATCATAAAGAATGGAGCCGTCCGAGCCACGATAACCGGATTCTTGTCAGAAATTTGCCTCCCGGCAGTTATACTTTACAAATTCGTGCCATATCCAATGAGGAGAAATATAAGACTTATGAGACGAGGAGCATTCAGATCATTATTACACCTCCGGTATGGGCCAGTATGTGGGCCATGGTGGGGTATGCAATTCTATTGGTGTTGGTTATGATTATCATATTCCGTATTATCATGTTGCACAAACAAAAGAAGATATCGGATGAGAAAACACGGTTCTTTATTAATACGGCCCATGACATACGTACACCGCTTACATTGATAAAAGCACCGTTGGAGGAAGTTGTAGAAAATCATATGGTGACTGATAAGGCATTACCTCATATAAATATGGCTCTTAGGAATGTGAATACATTGCTTCAACTGACGACCAACCTGATAAACTTTGAGCGGATAGATATTTACTCTTCTACCCTTTATGTATCAGAGTATGAGCTGAACTCTTATATGAATGATGTTTGCGCTACTTTCCGCAAATATGCCGAAATGAAACATATCAAATTTGTTTATGAAAGTAACTTTGACTATTTAAATGTGTGGTTTGATAGTGACAAGATGGGATCTATTCTAAAAAATATTTTGTCCAATGCATTGAAATACACGCCGGAAAATGGCAGTGTGTGTATTTGTGCTTACGAGGAAGGAACCACTTGGAGTATCGAAGTGAAAGATACAGGAATTGGTATTCCTTCATGTGAGCAGAAGAAATTATTCAGGAACTATTTTAGAGGTAGCAATGTTGTCAATCTGAAAGTAACGGGTAGTGGAATCGGGCTTATGTTAGTATATAAACTGGTCCGGTTGCATAAGGGAAAGATTCAGATTCAAAGTGCCGAACAACAGGGTACTTGTGTCCGGATAACTTTTCTGAAAGGAAATAAACATTTCCATAAGGCTAAATTCATTTCCCCTAAAGAGGTGGATGAATGTCCGGAAGTTACCATGTCGGGTGAGGCTCCGGATTTGCCGGTCATGAAATCTCCACAGATGAACAATTCTTCGCAACGTGTTTTGGTAGTGGAAGATAATGATGATTTGCGCAATTATCTTGTTGATATGCTTGCCGTAAGTTATTACGTTCAGTCTTGTTCCAATGGAAAGGATGCACTTGTCATTATACGGGAATTTAATCCGGATCTCGTCATATCTGATATAATGATGCCCGAAATGAGTGGGGATGAGCTATGCTCAACTATAAAGAGTGATATTGAGATGTCCCATATTCCAGTCATTTTGCTGACCGCACTAGGGGATGAAAAAGATATACTCGGAGGACTGGAAATCGGAGCAGATGCTTATATCACCAAACCTTTTAGTGTGGGAATACTTAAGGTTACTATTAAAAACATACTTGCGAATCGTGCATTGCTCCGTCAAGTTTATAATAGTATTGAAGATGAAGAGAAGGATTTACCAGCTAATTGCGCTAATACCTTGGATTGGAAATTTATAGCTTCAGTTAAGGAATGTATAGAGAAGAACATGGGAGATCCGGGCTTTAATGTGGAGATGCTTAGCAGTCATCATCATATGAGTCGTACAAGTTTCTTTAATAAATTAAAAGCGTTGACCGGTTATGCTCCGGCTGATTATATCCGGATGATACGTTTGCAACATGCTGCACAGTTGTTAAAACAGGGTGAACATACAGTAACGGAGGTTTCTGATATTGTTGGATTCTCGGATGTGAAATACTTCCGGGAGGTATTTAAGAAGTATTACGATGTAAGCCCAAGCAAGTATGCAGAGTCGGGAAAGGAGGGAGCTTCTTCGACGACCAATTTTCGAAACGAGACAGATTAACCAAAAAGCCCTGTAAGAATGTTTTCTTCTCACAGGGCTTGTCTTTATGGGAAAGGAATTATTTATAGTAATTTGTTGGAGCCAAGTATAATCAGCATGGTATATCCCAGTATTAGTCCGATGATTCCCATAATTATGCCGACTTTTTCCATATCTTTTTGCTGAATCATACCCGTGGCATGTGCCAGTGCGTTGGGAGGGGTACTGATGGGTAATATCATTGCTAATGATGATCCGATTGCTACCCCGATCAATAAAGTTTCTACCCCACCTAATGAAGACAGGTTTTCGCGCATGCTGCTTCCTGCAATAGCAAGAATAGGGACGAGCAATGCCGCAGTAGCCGTATGTGAGATGAAGTTTGCCATGGCATAACAAATCAGTCCGGAGCCGACAATCATTAGTACAGGAGGCCATGTGTTGAAGGGGATAGCTTCAATCATATGTTTGGCCAGTCCTGTTTCCTGTAAGGCAACACCCAGTGCGAATCCACCGGCTACCATCCAGAGCACACTCCAACTGATTTCTTCCAGGTCACGTTTGGTGATAACCCCTGTTATACAGAATACGGCTACCGGAATCATGGCTACTACATTGGAATTCACTCCTGTCACTTTGTCAAACATCCATAGGACGACAGTGATAGCAAAAGTGATATAAACCACAATGGAACGCCAGTCTTTTTTTGCTTCACCTTCAATTTGTAATTCGATATTTTTTTGTTTAAAAGGGAATAATCTTAAGAGAATAAACCACGCAATAAATAATACAATAATGGTATAAGGCAACATAAAACTCATCCACTCTCCGAAACCGATGTTTAAGTTTAGCCCTTCCGGGTCATTCAGGTATTTTAAAGCAATGGCGTTGGGTGGAGTGCCGATAGGAGTTCCCATACCGCCTACATTGGCAGCTACAGGAATAGCCATGGCCAGACCTATTTTTCCTTTACCGTCTGCTGGCAGTGCTTTTAACACAGGAGTAAGGAAAGTGAGCATCATGGCAGCTGTAGCCGTATTGCTAAGGAACATTGAAAAGGCTGCTGTAACGAGAATGAATCCTAATAGTACATAGCGTGACTGTGTTCCGAAAGGTCGCAACATGACGCGTGCCAACAATACGTCCAGTCCGCTTTTGGTTGCTGCGATGGCAAGTATGAACCCACCTATAAATAGCATAATGATAGGATCGGCAAAGCAGTGCATAATGGATTTATACTTGACTGTCTGCCCTAACTTATCAGCTGAAATATTTTGTGTGAGGAACCATAAGCTACTGTCGGAAACGGTGAGTAATAGTAATACAACAATCAATACGGAAGTTGTCCATGCAGGGACAGCTTCGAATACCCACATCAGTGTGGCAAAAATAAAGATGGAAATAAGTCTTTGTTCTATGACGGTTAATCCTTCTATTCCAAATGTGTCAATAGGGAGGAGCCATAAAATAAGGGAGAGGGTAATAGCTACGGTTAACTTAATGCATCGGGTTACTGTCTGATTTTTTGCCAACCGTTTGGCTTTTTTCAAATCCTGATAAGCCTCTACTAGATGGAAGCCGTGAAAAATTTTGTACATAATACTAGGTTAAGATAAAATTTAAAAAAACGGTGCAAAAATAACTTTTTATTCCATATTTAGTTATTAGGAGATGATTTTTTTTCTTTATTTTTTCTAGCTAAAGTGTCTTTGGAGATATTAATATAGATATTAGGTTAATTAGGACAAATTCTCTAAATTTGTGCCATTAACTTGACTAATACATCCATGGAGCATACTGAAACTTTAATAGTGGAGCAGTTGAAGACAGGCAATGAAGATGCTTATCAATACATCTATGACCGTCACTATGCTCTGCTGTGTCATGTCGCGAATGGCTATGTAAAAGATCAATTCCTCGCGGAAACCATCGTCGGAGATACTATTTTTCATTTATGGGAGATTCGTGAAACGCTGGAGATTTCCGTTTCCATCCGTAGCTATTTGTTGAGAGCCGTCCGTAATCGTTGTATCAACTATCTTAATTCAGAATGGGAAAAGCGAGAGATTGCGTTTTCATCTCTAATGCCCGATGAGATAACAGACGATAAAATGACGATATCCGATTCGCATCCGTTGGGGACATTGCTGGAGCGTGAACTGGAAGAGGAAATATATAAAGCCATTGATAAATTGCCGAACGAATGTCGTCGCGTGTTCGATAAAAGCCGTTTTGAAGGAAAATCATACGAAGAAATTTCTCAAGAGTTAGGCATCTCTGTCAATACGGTTAAGTATCATATAAAGAATGCATTAGCATCTTTACAAACGAATCTAAGTAAATATCTGATTACTCTACTTTTATTTTTTTTCGGGTAAAAACGAAAAAAAGTCATTTTTAGACTACCCTCAATTAAAAATCTACTGTCTCCTTTATAGAACGCAGAAAAATGGAAGAAGAAAAGAAACATATTGATGAATTGATTGCAACCTATCTGACCGAAGGTTTGGACAAAAATGCTTTAGCCGAACTAAAAGCATGGATAGCTGCATCACCTGAAAATGAGGATTATTTTATTCAGCAACGGGAAGTCTGGTTCTCTGCCGTGAGCCGTGAAGCCGCGTCGAAATACAATAAAGACAAGGCATTCGATACCTTTAAGAATCGTATCGGGAGCCGGAAGCAAGTGGAGAAAGCTCCTCGCCAGGAATTCCGTTTGTCGGCGTTGTGGCGTTATGCCGCGATTATCGCAGTCATACTTGCAGTAGGATGCTTCTCATATTGGCAGGGAGGAGTGAATGTAAAAGACACTTTTGCAGATATATCCGTAGAGGCTCCTTTAGGATCAAGAACGAAACTCTATTTGCCTGATGGTACATTGGTTTGGTTGAATGCCGGTTCACGAATGACCTACTCACAAGGCTTCGGAGTAGATAACCGTAAAGTAGAATTAGAAGGCGAGGGATATTTTGAAGTCCAACGGAATGAGAAACTCCCTTTCTTTGTAAAGACTAAAGATTTACAATTGCAGGTATTGGGAACAAAATTTAATTTCCGCGATTATCCGGAAGATCATGAAGTAGTAGTATCCTTGTTGGAAGGGAAAGTAGAATTAAGTAATTTACTGAAAAAAGAGAAAGAAGCTTTCCTTGCACCCGACGAGAGAGCGATATTAAACAAAGCGAACGGATTGATGACCGTAGAAACTGTCACAGCTTCCAATGCCTCCCAATGGACGGATGGCTATCTGTTTTTTGATGAAGAACTTTTGCCCGACATCGTGAAAGAATTGGAACGTAGCTACAATGTGAATATCCACATAGCTAATGATTCATTAAATAAATTCCGGTTCTACGGAAACTTCGTCCGTCGGGAACAAAGTATTCAGGAAGTGTTGGATGCGTTGGCATCTACAGAGAAAATGCAATATAAAATTGAAGAGCGCAATATAACTATCTATTAACCGGTTACCAGAGATTATAATACTATGATTGTTTAACCTTATAATTGAAGAATATGAGTAAAGGAAATAATACTGAATAGTCTTTAGTGAATGATAAGGAGAGAAAAATAAAAACCGGAAGATCTCGAACATCTTCCGGCTCCTGAATCTCTTCTTCAACAACTTTCAAACGTGAGCATGTTTTCAAAAGAGATTATGCAAAGTTAGCAAAATACATCTCTTTTAAAACGAGTTATTCAAGTTTTAATTAAATAATTTGTTTATTTTATGAATTACAGGAAGAAGGCCATATTAATGGTCGTGGCTCTCTTTTGCCTTAACATAGCAATGCTAGCCCAGGCCGTTTCATTGAAAATGAATAATGTTTCAGTGAAAGAAGCAATGACGCAATTGAAGAATAAAAGCGGATATTCTTTCGTATATAAAGTGGGGGACCTGGATACTAGGAAGATTGTAAGTGTAAAGGCAAAACAATTGAATGAAGCTATCGATCAGATATTGTACGGGCAAGAAGTTGTTTATGAGGTAAAGGGCAAGAATATTATTGTCCAAAAAGGGCAACCCCGTCCGAAAGTTTTGAAAGATAGTAAGAAACGAAAAATCATGGGTGTGGTGAACGATCTGAATGGTGAACCTATTATTGGTGCTACTGTAAAGGAAAAGGGAGATGTTAATGGAACTGCGACCGATTTGGATGCAAAATTTGTTTTGGAAGTATCATCAGGAGCAGTATTGGAAATCTCTTATATCGGTTATCAGACACAAGAAGTAAGAGTTGGTGACCGGACAACTTTAGCTATTACCTTGATTGAAGATCAGAAGGTGCTAGATGAAGTGGTAGTAGTGGGATATGGTACAACCTCCCGTAAAAACTTGACCACAGCTATTGCGACGGTAAAAACTGAAAAAATATCGAAAGCTGCTAATAGTAGTGTAGCCAGTATGTTATTAGGACGTGCGGCAGGATTACAGGCTACGGTAAATAGTACTCAACCCGGAGGTGAAATAAATATTTCTATTCGTGGTGGTGGAAATCCGATTTATGTTGTTGATGGAGTAGTAATGCCAAATTCTTCTTTAGAAGTCGGGAGTGGGGAAACTGGATTGCCGGATGGTGTTAAACGTGCCGCTTTGGCAGGCTTGAATCCTAGTGACATAGAATCTATTGAAGTACTGAAAGACGCTTCAGCGGCTATCTATGGTATCGGTGCAGCTGATGGTGTTATCCTGATTACAACCAAAAAAGGAGTAGAAGGGAAGCCTCATATTACTTATGAAGGGAGTTATTCTATTCAGAAGCGTTATTCTTATGGGATGAATCGTCTGAATTCACAAGAATACATGAATATGGTCAATTTGTACGGAAAAGAAAATTATTTGTTTATTAATGAGCAATATCCTTATGGAAATGTGGGATATGATGGTAAATGGACTCCGGTATTTACGTCTGAACAGATAGCGAATGCAACTACAACAGATTGGTTGAGTTATGTATTGAAGACAGGGCAAGTTAATAATCAGAATTTGACTATTAGTGGCGGTTCAAAAACACTGCGTTATTATTTAGGATTAAACTATTATGATGAAGACGGGGTTGTTCGTAATGCCGGAATGCAGCGTTATTCTTTGCGGACCAATATTTCTGCGCAGCTGTTTAGCTTCTTGAAGTTGACAACCATTGCTAATTTGAATCATAATAAATATAGTAATTCTACGGTAGGAGGAGATACCGGTAATCAAGGGAATTCGGCAGCAGGGTCACTTTATACAGCAATGAATTATCCGCCTTATCTCGCTATGTACGATAATATGGGAGAATATACAATATTCGGTAGGGAACCGAATCCGTTGGCTGCATTAGAAATTTGCGACGAATCTAAACAAAGTAGTTATTATGTGAACTTTGCTCTTGATATTGATATTATCAAGAATATGTTGTCGGCTAAATTGTTGTATGGTGTGAACAAAGAGAATGGAAAACGTTCTGCCTATATTCCTAAAGATGTTTATTGGGGACTTGTTCGTAAATCAAGAGGAAGCCTTGGATATAATGAACGACAGTATGAAACGATGGAAGGTACTCTTTCTTTCCGGCATAAATTCTGGAATATGATAGATGTGAATGCTGTTGCAGGTATGGGGCGGTATTTAGACAAGGGAACCGGAATGACCGTCTCTTACCAGAATGCTAATGATATGATTAACGACAGCAACCTGGCTGCAGCGGATGGGCCTTTCTCTCCAACTTCGTATAAGTATGAAAATGAGAAACGTTCTCAATTCCTTCGTGCTTCTTTCGATGTATTGGAACGTTATGTATTGACGGCTACTTTACGGCGGGATGGAACAGATAAGTTCTTTCCGGATAAAAAATATTCGTTGTTCCCTTCTGCTTCAGTGGCATGGAAAATGTCTAATGAATCGTTCATGCAAAATCTTTCTTGGCTGAATCTATTGAAGGTTCGTGCTAGTTATGGTGTGACGGGTAGTGACAATTTAGGAACTTCTTTATATGGTATTATCGGTATATCCCGTGAAGATGTTAAGTTTTCGAATAGCGGCGTTACTTATGTACCTTATGCACTGCAAAGCGCCAATTATTCGGATGTGACCTGGCAAAAGACAACGATGAAGAACATAGGATTAGATTTTTCAATTTTGAAAGATAAAATATGGGGAAGTCTTGATTTTTTTCGGAATGATGTGACTAACTTGTTGGGAACAGCTCCCACTTCTTTATTGAATATGTACGGTTATCGTCCTATAAATGGAGGGCATTATAAACGGACTGGTGTAGAATTGTCCTTAAACACCTTGAATATCCAGACACCACATTTTAAATGGACTTCTTCACTGGCATTGTCTCATTATAATGCATATTGGATTGAGCGGATGCCGAATTTTGATTATAAGAAATATCAGAAACGGGAAAATGAGCCGATGAGTGCTTATTATTATTATAAGACAATTGGTGTCATTAATGAAGATAGGAGCAACATGCCAGATTCTCAACGTTCGTTACCTCGTGAAGCACAGTTACCTGGATATCCTATTATTGATGATCGCAATGGAGATGGCAAAATAGATATCGATGATATTTATATGGATAACACGTTGCCTAAGGTATATTATGGTTTTGGTAATACCTTTACTTATAAGAATTTTGATTTGGATGTTTATATGTACGGACAGTTGGGCGTGAAAAAATTTAATTCTACTCATGCTAGTAATTGTTCTGCAGCCAATTTAGCAAGCGGAACATTGGCAAGTAACCCTACAGATTATGCTTATTCTATTTGGAATTCACAAATCAATTCCAATGGGACTGTACCGGGAATTGCTTCCAGTAAATCTGTAGCACTTCCGGAAAATGCCCCGATCAACACCTTCTGGGAGAAAGCCTCGTTTTTGAGAGTCAGAAACATTACATTGGGATATAACTGGGATACGAGGAAACTTGCTTTTCTAAAGGGGAATATACAGAATATCCGTCTTTTTGTAGATTTTCAGAACCCATTCACTTTGACCAAGTTCGAAGGTGATGATCCGGAAATAACAACAGCTGCCGGTAATCTTGGCCATGGGCAATATCCTCAATTAAGAGTCTATTCTTTTGGTGCGAAAATTTCATTCTAATTGATATAAAATGTAGAAATATGATGAAAAAGACAATATTATTACCAATATTATCTTCCTTATTACTTTTATTGGGAAGTTGTGAGAATAATTTCGATGCACATATCTATGGCGACCTTATACAGGGCAAATATCCGTCTACAGAAGATGAATACGTCTCTTATATGATGACTTGTTATATTCCGTTTACATCGGTATTTACATATCAGATAAATAGTGGAACAGGACAGCACGGCTTCTATGTTGCTACCGGGGGAAATATTCGTATGTTTGACTCTACGTCGGATATAATGGCACCAGCTGTAGTGAAATGTAGCGATGAATGGCTCCGTCTTTCTCAGGCAAACTTTGAAAATTGCTATTATTACTGGAGAGGTTGGGTAGATGATGCCAATAACCTGAATCATTTTCCTAAAACGGCAGAGGTAACTCGTTTTACGGAGATTATCGGTACGCTGGAAAAAGCTCCTGAAGATGTACTGGCTAAAGAAAAGAAGAATAGCCTGTTGGGAGAAGCCCGTCTATGCCGGGGGATGATGCTTTATTACTTGATGCATATTTATGGTCCGGTGCCGGTTGTAATTAACCCCGATGATGTGTTTAATGAAGAAGCACTGGGAAATACTGTGCGCCCTACATTGAATGAGATGTGCGGATGGATTACAGATGATTTGGAGTTTGCAGCCAATAATGCTCCTGAAACTACATTGGAAAAAGGGCGATATACCCGTGATTATGCTCGTTTCTGTCTGATGCGTCATTGTTTGAATGAAGGGGGATATATGGATGGTTATTATAAAAAAGCATTAGATATGTATGAGGCTTTGAAAGGTAAGTATTCCTTGTTCAAATCGGGCAGCAATCCATATACGGACCTTTTTAAAAATGCCAATAAATTTAATAACGAAATCATTATGGCAGTAAGTTGTGATCCAAATGCTGACGGGAATCCTAAGAACGGGAATGCCAATGTTCTTTCTTGGTTGGTTGTTCCTAATGAAGCGTCAGCATTGGATCCGACAGGAAATCGTACTCCTTTCTATCCGCAAAATGGCGGTTGGAATGCTTTTTACAATGTGGCTCCTAAATTCTATAATAGTTTTGAAAAAGATGATTTACGCAAAGAGGCGATTCTAACAGAATACTGGACAAAAGATGGAATTAAGGTGACTAAAAGTGATATTGGGGTGAAATGGGATGGATTTATTTGTAATAAATTTCCAGTGGAAACTTCAGGTACTTTCCAAGGAACAGATATTCCTCTAGCACGGTGGGCCGATGTGTTGCTGATGTATGCTGAAACAGAAGTTCGTTTATCGAAAGCAGCGCCGACTGCAGCTGCAATAGCTGCAGTGAATGAGGTGCGTAATCGTGCCGGACTGGGAAATCTATCCTCTGAAGCTCTGTCATCTGCGGATGCATTTCTGACTGCAATACTGAAAGAGCGTGGGCACGAACTATTTTATGAAGGATGTCGTAAGATTGATTTGATTCGTTTTAATCGTTATGCACGTGAGACGGCTGCAACGAAGGGCAATGTCCCTACAAAACAGTATATGCCTCTGCCCAATTATGCTGTAGACCAAGCAGCAGAGAATGGAAAAACTCTCGAACAAAACTATGAAAGACCAGATTGGAAAACAGATAAAGATGCAGCTGGTGGAATCTAAGAAAATGATTTTTATTCAATTAAATAACAAATAACATGAAATATATGAATTATCTAATAGGTATGCTAATGATATTTGCCGGATGGGGATGTTCGGATGATACGATACAAGAAAATAAAGAGCCGATGGTAGCTACTGATGGCGGATACTTATTTGCCCATATGACAGATGAAAATTATGCCCGTTTATTTTATTCTGTTTCGCGTGATGCATTCCATTGGGAAACATTGAATAAAAAGCGGATTGTGTTGCCTGACTATTGCGGTCATCCTGATATTTGTCAGGGTAAGGATGGTGTGTTTTATATGATTGGCGTACAGCCTAATACGGGGATACCTATATTGTGGTCATCCTCAGATTTAGTGACTTGGAAGAGTGATAAGTTGAAAAAGTCTATATTTAATAAAATATCAGCTTTGGGTTATAAGAATGAAGAAACCTATTACGGAGCTCCGAAAATATTTTATGATGAGGCAGGTGGGCAATATATTATTACTTGGCATGCCGGTAAAACTGGGAATGACGGAGATACATCAGAATGGAAGACGAAACGTACATTTTATATTTTGACATCGGATTTCAAAACTTTCACCGACCCGAAACGTCTGTTCGATTTTACAGGTAGTGACGAAGACATGGCAACTATAGATGTGATTATCCGTAAAGTGGGTGATGAGTATTGTGCTATCATAAAAGATGAACGCTGGCCGGAAGATGCTCCGGAAGTAGCTAAGACAATTCGTATGACAAAGTCGAAGACTCTAACAGGACCATACCCCAATCCGGGAGCGGCAATTACCTCATTAAGTGTGTGGCATGAGGCTCCCATACTCGTTCCTACAGTAGATGGCGAAGGATTCTTTCTCTATGCAGAACGTTATCCGAAGCAATATGACATGTTTAAAGCTTCTTCGATAGACGGTCCTTGGACTGAATGTTATTTTCAAGGTCCCGATGCCCGTCACGGATGCATTGTTCGAGTAAATGAGAAAGTTTATCAGGCTATTTTAAAGGCATACAAGAAATAAAAAGGACAAATATATGATGAAGAACTATTATATTGTAATATTATTACTTATTTCAGCCCTTGTCGTATCCTGTACGGATAGTGTGGAGAAATATGACAACTGGCCTGAATGGAAAACGCAAGGTCCGGTCACTGTAGGCGGAGAGAAAATGACCGAGACGTATTATACCAATTATATAGGGAAAAAACTTCATTTGACGAAGGAGGCAGAAGTTGATTTTACAGGATTCGATGCGTTGGAATTTGCTTTACAGCCTCATTTCTGGGAGTTTATGTCTGACACAAAAGCCCGTTTTAAAGGTGAAACCGGTGAATACGATTTGATTTATGATGCAACTAATGAGTTGGTATATGTAGAACAACCGGAGAAACAATATCCCGATGCCCTCTACCTGATAGGTGCTAATTTGGGACATCCGGGGGCTGGCAGAGTTATTTCGGCTACATGGAATTTGGATACACCGGATAATGGAATGACCTGCTGTCGAATATCAGACAATGTGTTTGAAATATCACTCTATTTGGCAGAGAATTTTGGTTTTAAACTTTTCAAACACCATGGATGGGGAACTCATCCGGAGATTGAAATTTGGGCACAAGATCTTACTTTAGATAAGCCGACTTTAGTTCAGGGATTATCTTCCGGTGATTTTGTGGCGGGACCTTTGTTTAAGTCTGGTATATATCGTTTGACAATAGATATGAAGAATGGCACTTTCTCTATGCAACCGCAGAATGGCCAGTCTTCTGATGACAATTTTGTAGTTAATGGTCAGGAAATGAGTATCCTTCCCGGTGTATCTTCTTATCTGGGAGTGAAGCTGAATTTACACAAAGGAGATGTACTGAATTTTGAGAATTTCGGTGATATCAGTGAGATGATTCAACCTGATTTCTTTGAAAATGCTGCAGAAGACCAAGCTGTTTTCCGTGGAATGGATGGAGAATATAAACTATATTATGATCCGGGTAACAGGCTGATTTATGTTGAGAATGTCCAATCGGAATTTCCTGATGCTTTGTGGACTTGTGGAAGTGGATATGGCCATCCGGCTGCTGAAAGTGTAACGGCTCATGGCTGGCAATTTAATACGGGTGATTCCTATCAGTGTATAAAAGTTGGTGAAGGTATTTTCGAGATAACATTATTTTTGGATCATGATTTTCATCTGTTATTTTTTAAGAAGCGTGCGGATTGGGGGACAGGCTTTGGAACTTTAGTGCTTGATCCGTTACCTGCTAATCTGTTGGATAAACATTACCAAGTTTCTAATTTGAGTAGCATAGGCAATGGACATTTCACTGGTGATCTTATTCCTGGTAAAGATTTTACTCCTGGAGTGTATCGTCTTCGCATTGATATAAACAAAAGGGTTATTGCCGCGGTCAATAAAATGGATGAAGCCGATGTTAAACCATTAGAATTCAAGATAAATGGAAAACTGATGCAGCAAAGTGGAACGTCTGACTTCTTTGAAGTGGAACTGGCTTTGACACAGGGGCAAACTGTTGCATTTGAAGGATTCTCCTATTTAGAATATATGCTTCAACCGGAATTTTTTGAATTGGTTGACGGACACTATAAGTTTAGGGCTGTCAGCGGAACTTATCGTATCGACTATCAAATAGATAGAGAATTTATTTATGTGGAAAGAATAGATAAAACAAACTATCCTGATGCGATGTGGCTTACCGGAAATGGCTTCGGACATCCCAAGACGGATGGCAGTATCTGGAATTATCTGAGTGTGGACGATACCGGATGGGGATTTGCTACTCCCGGACAATATCTTTGTTGTGCTAAAACAGGTGACGGGATCTTTGAAACGACATTCTATTTTCACGCGAATTGGGGATGTGTGGCTTTCTATCAGGGAAAACATGTGACTGGTGCTTGGTATTATGCTATCAAATCTTCTGAAGTAAATATTGTTTCATCAGATGGCTCATTTGGGCGTGCATGGGGCTATGATGCTGGCGGAGGAAATGATGTTAATTTTGGAGCTACAATTGATAACATAGATAACCAATATGGAGTCTATCATTTAAAATGGGATATGAATACAAATACTTGTATTATTACAAAACTCTAGTGTAGAATTTTGTGTATAAAAAGAGAAAGATCGGAAGTAATGCCGATCTTTTTTGCCTTTGTTTTTAGTTTTCATATAGGTTACTACCATATATTATTTTATTTTTGCATCATTCTTCTTATGATTTGATAACTACTATAATTAAAACCATGAAAAAACTGAAGATTTTATTATTTCTATGTGTTGTCGCATGTACGCTTACGGTACAAGCACAAAAACAATTTACTTTGAACTCTCCAGATGGGAAACTCCAAACAACTATTACCGTCGGTGATAAGTTGACTTATGACATCCATTGTGACGGACGTCAGATACTGGCTTCTTCTCCGATTTCGATGACATTGGATAATGGAGAAGTTTGGGGAGAGAAAGCAAAGTTGGCCGGCACTTCCGTGAAAAAAGTAGATCAGATGGTTCCTTCTCCTTTCTATCGCGCCAACGAACTAAGAGATTACTATAATGAACTGACTCTCCGGTTTAAGAAAGATTGGAGCGTAGAGTTTCGTGCTTACAATGATGGTATTGCATATCGCTTTGTCAGCCGGTCGAAGAAACCTTTCAATGTAGTGGATGAAACTGTAGATTACCGTTTCCCGTCCGATATGGTAGCCTCTGTTCCGTATGTAAAAGCGGGGAAAGACGGTGATTACGAATCCCAATATTTCAATTCTTTCGAGAACACTTATACTACTGATCGATTATCGAAACTGAATAAAAAACGTTTGATGTTTCTGCCGTTAGTAGTGGATGCTGGTGAAGGTGTCAAGATTTGTATCACAGAATCCGGTTTGGAGAATTATCCCGGTCTCTATTTATCTGCTGCTGAAGGGGAAAACCGGTTGACGGGTAAATTCGCTCCCTATCCCAAGCAGACGGTGCAGGGCGGACACAATCAACTTCAGATGTTGGTGAAAGAGCGTGAAGCTTACATTGCCAAAGTAGATAAACCCCGAAGTTTTCCATGGCGAATGAGCATTGTTACCACTTCCGATAAAGATTTGGCGGCAAGCAACTTGAGCTATTTGTTGGCTGCTCCTTCCCGTCTGACGGATATTTCATGGATCAAACCCGGTAAAGTGGCATGGGATTGGTGGAATAACTGGAACTTGGATGGCGTTGATTTTATCACCGGAGTAAATAATCCGACTTATAAAGCATATATTGATTTCGCTTCTGCAAACGGAATAGAATATGTAATCCTTGATGAAGGTTGGGCAGTCAACCTGCAGGCGGATTTGATGCAAGTAGTGAAAGATATTAATCTGAAAGAACTGGTAGATTATGCAGCTTCCAAAAATGTAGGTATCATTCTTTGGGCTGGTTATTATGCCTTCGATCGTGATATGGAGAACGTTTGCCGTTATTTTGCCGACATGGGAGTCAAAGGCTTTAAGGTCGATTTTATGGATCGTGACGATCAGTATATGACAGCATTCAATTATCGGGCTGCCGAAATGTGTGCTAAATATAAATTGATTCTCGATTTGCATGGAACGCATAAACCGGCCGGCTTGAATCGTACCTATCCGAATGTGTTGAACTTTGAAGGAGTTAATGGTTTGGAACAGATGAAATGGAGTCCGGCTTCGGTCGATCAGGTGAAGTATGATGTACTGCTGCCTTTCACCCGTCAGGTTTCCGGTCCGATGGATTACACTCAAGGCGCGATGCGTAACGCTTCGAAAGGCAACTATTATCCTTGTAACTCGGAACCTATGAGCCAGGGAACTCGCTGTCGCCAACTTGCTCTGTATGTGGTATTCGAGTCTCCTTTCAATATGCTGTGCGATGCGCCAAGCAACTATATGCGCGAACCGGAATCAACCGAATTTATAGCCAATATTCCGACCGTATGGGATGAAAGTATCGTGCTTGATGGTAAAATGGGAGAGTACATCGTAACGGCACGCCGGGCAGGAAATGTCTGGTATGTAGGTGGAATTACCGATTGGACGGCACGTGACATTGAAGTGGATTGTTCCTTCTTGGGCGACAATACATACGATGCTACATTATTTAAGGATGGAGTGAATGCCCACCGGGTTGGACGTGATTATAAATGTGAATCTTTCCGGATAAAGAATGACAGTAAGTTGAAGATTCATTTGGCACCCGGAGGTGGTTTTGCACTGAAGATCAAATAATAGCTACTTTAGGTTCTATATTCTATCAAAATATTGAAACGGATTTTGATAAGTCTGAAATAGGTTCGATGCTGTATCAGTAAATTTGATACAGCATCGTATTTTTATGAACAGGTCGATTGAAGACCTGCCGGGCAATGACAAATTAGAACGTGTCAGGATAATGCCGCAATACCTGTTCCTATCAGATTGGCATTATTCATACTTTTTATGTCGATCTCTACGTCTTCCAGACCAAATAAACTGAAGAGTTCCCGTAATTTCTCCATGACAATCATATGATAGTTTTTATCTTTTCTGTTCTTGCTCCAGAAAAGACTTCCTTCGGCAACCAGGCAAATTCTCCTTATCTCCTTATTGTGTGACTTCAGCAACATGATAAGCCCTGCTAGTGAAGCTGCAACCAATTGCGCCGATCTGCCATATATCCACTGTGCTACCTGCACATACACTTCTTTATAAATATCGGGATAGTTCATGATAGAAGTAAGCTTTTGGGCATCGAATTTTTCTTCAAATTCTTCCAAAGGGAAAGTCGCTTTTAGAATGTCTCCCAAGTACATGCCGGATACAGCTTTCTCGAAACGTTGTCTTCCCGGATTGTCGGAGATTACATCTACCGTATTATCTACTGCGGTGAGGAATGGCGGATGGAAATTTCCCGACTCCAGATTAACGGGAATCAAGCCATCGACCTTATGTGACGGGCTTAACTTCTTAATTTTGTCAGCCGGAATAAAAGTAGCCATATTGGTACCAGTTCCCACAATCAGACCTATATATGCATCGTAACTGCTGTCGGTAAGTCCTGCAAATAAACTGGCTACGGTGTCATTGAGCACTTTTATATTCGTAAACTTGATTTTATTTCTTTCGTTTAGATAGTCCAGTAAAGGCTTCCCTACCACTTCTCCGATCATCTCTTTTATGTCAACTCCTTTTGTCCAGCGCAATAGTTTGGCATCTCCGCTTGGCACAGACTCTGTCGGATAAGAAAAGCAATATCCGATTGGCATTTCTTTCTCCCGTTTTATTCCGGTAATCATGTCTGCCAATTCTTTGAATAACTCCTCGCGGGTATAGCCGGGAGATTTCATAACCGACATGTCTTTCTTCCAACCATTGTTGGGGTGAATGGTTGGAGGAACTTTACTGAAGTCAACGATTGCCACCCGATAATTGGTTCCTCCCAAATCAAGCACTAACGATTTACCATTAATACTACTTGTTTTCGGCGTGATAAAAGTGGGAATGCATTGTATCTCTGCATTTTCTGTGTTCAATCCCTCTTCTACTTTTGCTTTGAATGAACGGGCAATTTCTTTGAGTTGCTCATTATCTAACTGAAAAATATTCTTCTCCATGATATTGACTTTTATTGTGTATACTATATATGAATAACAACTGAAAAGGAATTTTGCTCGGTCGGTATACGGTATATGGATTCGGCCCGATTCCTGGATTTATCTCTTTCTTTTTTGCTCTTTCCTAAAAAAAACTTTCGTTGAATTCAGCCTTCCTGCAAATGATTTTTCATTTTCATTTCTCATATTCTCATAAGCGATATGGTAATCGGTTGTAAATCAATTATATAATGCTATGAGAAATAAACCGTAGAATGGTATTTCTCATAGTATTTCCATCATTTAGACCTAAAAATGATGCATTTCTCATAGGTTTTAAATCATTTCTCATCTTATTCTCATACTCCTTTTATCTATTTTGCTCATTTCTCATGCATGATGGCTGTAGCTTTTTCCGGACTATCGCCGGACTTGCGATTATTCCTTTCCTTATGTCGTTTATTAATCAACTTCCTATTGTTTACTGCTTTCCTGTGTGTCATTCACCTTATATCTTTATGTTTTTCCTTAATCATAGTCATTCCTTCCTACTACTATCTGTATCGTTCCACTCCAGTGAACAGGCTTTTGCACTAGAGTGGAAAGAACCATCCACTCGAGTGGAACGATCTGTTCACTGGAGTGGAACGATGCAGATGCAGGTAGGAAAATATACAAATGTCCGCTCTATATACTTTCAATAAGCACTGGTAATATATTGTAAAGCAGTGTATAGTCTGGTATTCTACTTGGTCTTTAGCTTAGAATCTGGCTTGATAATTTATAGGATAAATGGTTAAAATACTATGAGAAATGCCTTGATAAGTTATGAGAAACAGGTTGTTTTATGTAC